>Ga0189275_100088_pt1 | contig 151616 bp, 144 predicted proteins | sample N19A6minimetaG_FD_130329 | JGI IMG/M metagenome (GOLD analysis project Ga0189275, IMG submission 130329) | Marine microbial communities from the Costa Rica Dome - N19 A6 mini metaG | ecosystem: Environmental > Aquatic > Marine > Oceanic > Photic zone | place: Costa Rica: the Eastern Pacific...
GCATCAACCGATTTCCCACAAAGGCCAAGCATGATGAGAATAAATTCATCATACAGATTACTACCGGGAAATGAGGCAATGGAAAGAGGATATCGACCTTTTCTTGGAAATGACCAACAAGCACGGGGTTAGGATGCTCATGGTGGGTGGGGGTGCCGTCAATTTTCACGGGCATCAAAGACACTCTGCGGATGTTGATTTTTGGATAGACCCAAATGAGGACAATTTCAAAAGGTTGGTGAAAGTATTCAATGAAATGGGATATGAGATCGAGGATTTCCCAAAAGAAGTGAAGGATGGACTCCAAAACATTTCTATTAAATTCTCCCCTGCCGATCTCAACCTAGAGTTGATAACCAATTTTTCAGTGAACAAAAGTTTCGACCAGGCCTATGAAGAGTCCGAAGAAGCTTCATTGGATGACCAACCCCAACTTAAATGGAAAGTGTTGAACCTTGATGATTTGATTACCAGTAAGATCAAAGCGGGAAGGCCCAAGGATTTGGCAGATGTCCAACAATTGAAAAGGATCAACAATAAAAACTAGTTAGAACAGTCTTATCTTCCAATAGACTAACTGGTGGGTCCTTCTCAAAAAGGTTCAATAGGAACTCTTCAAAGTTTAATTGATTTCGCCTCGCTCAGTAAATTAGTTTGTGTAAGATTTGGGGCTTGCAGCACTTCACTTCGTTTCGTTCGCTTTTTTATTCAGTTTTCTTTTGCGACCCTCCGGGAGCAAAAGCAAGATTGTCATGACAATGACACATCTTGAATTCGTTGCCGAACTTCATCTTCAGTGCTTTTTACCATCCATTTATTGATATCCTTTTATCCGTCATAGAGAACTAGATATATCCCTGTGCCTCGCAAAGTATTCTTTACCGTTATGGGGTCAATCTCACTGGATGACGGTTAGGTTGCATGACCCTATGTTTGACTTCCTTTCCCTTGTAGGTGGTTGCCAATGAAAAGAGAAAACTTGGATGTCTTCTCAAAACGAACTTAGGGACCAAATTTCCTTTTACGTTTTTCTCCTCTTTGCCTCAAGCTTTATTATTTCTCCTACCTTCCTACCTAACCCAATAATGACTCGGGTTTTCAAGCTAGGTTAGATGTTTTTTCAATTTACCTATCTTACCTTTTAGGTAAGTTAGGTAACCTTTAGGTAAGATGGAAGTTATATATCCTACCTAAAGTTTTACCCCATGACCATTGGCTTTATCCTGCTTTAGGTAACTAGGTAGGTATTGTTATTCTTTCTTTGCAAATTCCATTTCCCAAGAGCTTCCCCAAAAGTGGGATAGAGCCAAATAGCCGCAAACCTGCCTTTAAGGGTGCTTTATCTTCTGATTTATTTGTTCCTTTGGCTCTGCGTTCAGTTTCTAACGAATTTTTGATGATTTGATGACAAACCTTTGGGAAACCCTATAAATACCGGTTGTTTCCCCGTCATCATTTTGTCATCGTTTCATCATTCTTGTTTTTTTCTTCATTGTCCCTGTCATCATTTTTTATTTTGATGACAGAATGATGACAAAGTGATGACAGCCTAAACCCTTATAAACACAGGGCTAATATCAATCTGTCATCAAATCATCAAAATTGTGGAACAAAAAAATCATTTTCTACCGCTAAGTAATTCCATCTGCATCATCGATATCGACTATCCGCTGTTTTATATGGTAGCTTTCTGCACTTTTAGAAGTTGGGTCGGCACCCCGGTCATAATGACTGAAAGCTCTAAAACACATGAATGGAGGTTGGTATAACTTGACCAAGAGCAAGAAATAGGGCCAAATGATACCAAAAAAGCACAACTAAAATGTTAAAGTTGAAGAATTTAAAATGTTGTACCTATGTTGTACCTATGTTGTACCTATGTTGTACCAAAATAAAAAAGCCGAGATCTAAATCTCGGCTTATCCCTTTTGTACCTTGGGAGGGAATCGAACCCTCACTCCCGAAGGAACTGGATTTTGAATCCAGCGCGTCTACCAGTTCCGCCACCAAGGCATTTCCGGATGTTTTTTCAAAATGGAATGCAAAGCTAAACAAATATTTTTATTCAACACCAAAAAATACTTGTATTTATCCTTTAGCAACCCGAATTAATTTTTAAATTTGCACCTCTTTACCAGAAAGCATCGTTAAAAAGCTAGACAACAAGAGTTTGCAATGGCCTATCAAGTTCCTGAACCCAAAATTTTTGCATGTACCCAAAGTATTGAACTCGGCAGAAAAATAGCCGCTTCATACGGTGCAGATTTGGGAAAGATACAGTTTTCCAGATACAGCGACGGGGAATTCCAGCCTTCATTTGAGGAATCCATTCGCGGGGCACGCATCTTTATCATTGGTTCTACCAATCCAAGTTCGGAAAATTTAATGGAAATGCTGTTGATGTTGGATGCCGCCAAAAGAGCCTCGGCAAGACACATTACCGCCGTGATGCCGTATTTTGGATGGGCAAGACAGGACAGAAAGGACAAACCCCGTGTGCCTATTGCCGCGAAACTTGTAGCCAAGATGTTGGAAACAGCGGGAGCCACAAGAATCATAACCATGGACTTACACGCGGATCAAATCCAAGGTTTTTTTGAAAAACCTGTGGACCATTTGTTCGCTTCCACCTTGTTCCTTCCCTATTTAAAGGAACTCAATCTGGATAATCTCTGTATTGCCTCCCCGGATATGGGTGGTTCCAAAAGGGCCTATGCCTATTCCAAAGCATTGGAGTGCGATGTGGTCATCTGTTATAAACAACGGGCCAAGGCCAATGTGATTTCCCATATGGAACTCATTGGGGATGTAGAGGGCAAGAATGTGGTTTTGGTAGATGATATGGTGGACACCGCAGGAACCCTTACCAAGGCTGCGGACCTTATGATGGAACGTGGCGCCTTGAGTGTACGAGCAGTGACCACACACGGATTGCTGTCCGGCAATGCCTATGAAAGAATAGAAAACTCAAAGTTGACGGAACTGATCATTACAGATTCAATTCCTATTGACCATAACCAGAAAAAAATAAAGGTATTGGGTTGTGCCAACCTCTTTGCGGATGTAATGCACAGGGTTCACCACAACACTTCCATATCTTCAAAATTTTTAATGTAAATCAATTTAATATATTACAATGAAGTCAATTACTATCAAAGGATCCCAAAGAGAAAGCGTGGGCAAGGTATCTACCAAGGCCCTACGTAATGCTGGAAAGGTCCCTTGCGTGCTGTACGGAGGGGAAAGTCCATTACATTTTTCTGCGGAAGAAATCTCATTCAGAGATTTAGTGTACACTCCCAACGCACACACTGCTGTGATTGAGTTGGAAAATGGTCAAAAATTTGACGCGGTACTTCAGGACATTCAATTTCATCCTGTAACCGACAAAATTTTGCACATCGATTTCTATCAATTGTTCAAAGACAAGCCTGTGACCATGAACATCCCTGTACGTTTGGAAGGAAACTCTCCAGGGGTACGAAATGGTGGTCGTTTGTTGTTCAGGAAAAGAAAACTATCCATCAAGGCATTGCCTGAGTTGTTGCCTGATTTTATCACAGTGGACATTTCCAAACTTAGAATCGGTGGTACTATTGCCGTAGAAACCTTGTTGAGCGATGATTTCACCATTCTACACCCAGATAGTACTGCGGTGGTACAGGTGAAGGCTTCCAGAACTTCTGTCGCTGATGATTCAGAAGATGATGAAGAAGAGGAAGGCGCTGAAGGTGCTGCTGAAGGTGGCGATGCCCCAGAAGCAGAAGCTACGGAATAGCCCGTTATTTCTATAAAACACAAAGCATCCCATTCGCAATCAAGCAACTAATGGGATGCTTTTGTATTTTTGGACCAATACATTGTTTAAACAGATGCTCAAATTCATCAAAGCATTTTTCAACACTACCAAACCTTTACTACAAGAAACAGATTCCATGAAAAAATTCCTTATAGTCGGATTGGGAAATATAGGGTCAGAATACGAAGAGACCCGACATAACATTGGGTTTAAAATATTGGATTTTTTGGCAGAACAGGAAAGCTTCACTTATGAAGATGCCAAACTCGGCGCGGTAGCGACATTTAAGCACAAAGGAAAAAGCGTCTTGTGCCTAAAACCTTCCACTTACATGAACTTAAGCGGAAAAGCCGTTAAATATTGGATGGACAAGGAAAAAATCCCATTGGACAATGTACTTGTGATTACTGATGACATCAATCTTCCCTTTGGCACTATTCGTCTAAAGACCAAAGGAAGCGATGGGGGCCACAACGGGTTAAAGGACATACAGAATACCCTCCAGACCTCCCAATACAACCGTTTTAGGTTTGGGGTTGGGGCTGAATTCAGTAAGGGAAAGCAGGTAGATTACGTTCTCGGGAAATGGAACAGCGAGGAAAACCAAGCGCTCCCAGAACGGCTACAAAAAGCAGCAGATCTTGTTCTATCTTTTATTTTTGCAGGCACAAAGAACACCATGAACCAATTCAACGGTTCATAGACTCAATGCACCTTAAACTCAAACACCCCGGAATCTGACGCATTCCCTTCTTGGTCCGTGGTCAACACTTTCCAGTAGTATGTTGTTCCGGAAGACACACTTACGGCGAATTCCATAGTATCCGCCTCCGTGGTACCCACAGATGATACCGGTGGGTTCACCTCTGAAAAAAACACTTCAAAAGAGCTTATATCATTATCCACATCGGCTCCGGACCATTCCAGAGTCACTTCATTGGCTATATCCTTCAACACTGTTGAACCTGAAACGGGAGATACGGCCCGCGCAGGAAAAGGTGTATAAGTGGTTTGGGCACCCGCATTATAAAACAACCATGTCTCACTTGTTACCACCTGATCGGACCTACTGTTGGTTGAGGTAACGGACCATGCAAAAGGAGTTCCCTTGGCTATGGACAGACTGACCGATGTGGCTGCGGTTGATAAGGTTTGTGGAACGTTGGTTTCCAAATTGACCACCGTCAAAGTGTAACTATTGGTATTCGCCGAAGATCTCCACTCAAATGTAACCTGACTCAGTTCTTCATTTACACTTACCCCTGTGGTACATTCGGAGTTTTCCGCAGGGAAAACCAACTCTGCCGCTTCAGGAGTCACAGGCCCATCATCATTTCCTCCGCAAGAGACCAATAATAGCAAAAGGATAAGACTGACTAAAAGTTGCTTCATTTTTTAATCAATTTAAATGTATCCTTAATTCCTTCTTTTTCAACCTGAAGGTAATAAGCTCCCTTGGATAGTTCCGACACGTCCAACTCCAAATTTTCCCCATACAATCTTTTTACATAGGTCTTCACCAACCTTCCATTTGATGAGAACACCTTTAGCGATACAACCCCGACATATCCATTCAGATAAACTTCCGTGATTCCCCTTGTTGGGTTTGGGGACAAAATAGGCTGCAACGCATTAAAATAGGTCTGTTCAAAAACACCTTGACAAGGTAAATCCGTATACACTTTCAAAGTGTTCTGTCCTTGCTTTAATTCCAATTGTATGTTGGAATCCCTAGTCTGGGTCACCAATCCGTTTAGTTCCACATTATACAAATTGGCTCCACTCATATTAAGCTGCACAAAACCTTCTTCTGCAAGGGCAACCACTTCCAAGATATCAGGTTCAGAAACCACAATATCGAAACACACTTCACGATATGTAATCAAGCCATTGGTCCCAGAAATACACAAAGAATATGTTCCAGCATTTAAACTGGAAAACGTATGTTCATTGGTGAAATCAACATTAATTGGTGAACCTCCACCATCCAAAATAGCAGAATACGCTATGGTATTGTCCATTGGGGTAATGGTCACGGAACCATTATTGTTATCCCTGCAGGTCTCGCTGAGGATTTGCACCTCAAAATTATCTGGAGCAAATCGATAGACCGCACAACCATTGGTATCCACTTCAACGCCTTTTGGTGTACCCAAGCAAAGATCGTCCCCATCGTCAAAGACACCATCTTCATCATCATCTGGCCTAAAATTACCTTCCACACAGACTTCCATGGAAAAAGCTATCAATGTTCCTCCATCACTGGATGCATTGTCCTTGACTTCCAACACCCATTCCCCCAAAATGGATTCTCCATTCAGCGAAGCCAAAGAACCCAAAGGAGCCACGGTTCCAGAAATAGCTGGATTTCCTCCACAAACAATCGCACTTCCATCATCATCAAAAACAGCATTTATATTATTCAACCCGCCACAGGTACTGGATATCAAAGCAACACGGGTGCCCTGTGGAGAAATAAGGGTGATCATTAAATCCTCCAAATAGGTGTGATCAAGTTCCAGATTCACATTGACATCGGAAATGGGTAAATCTTCAAAAAACTGTATGGATGAAGTTACGGTTGGAGTCCCCACATTGGAAATTTCCAAGGGCAGATTCTTGGATTCAAAATTCTTACAGTTCAACTGTATGGTTGTAAAACTGAAAGGTGTTCCAAAAGTGCCCGTACCGCAGTCATTACTCGGGCGCACCCTCCAAAAATATTCGGTTTGTTCCTCCAAATTTGTGGCCTTATAAAAGTTGAATGGTACCGACGCTGATTCAATCACATTGGAAAACCCAACATCCGTGGCAATTTCCACATCATAATTGGAGTACAAAGGGGTAATCTCCCATTCCAATTGGGTTTTCAAAGATGCATTTGCTTCCATATCAGCAGGAGAGACCAATACCACTTCCGCAAATCCAGAATCCTGAACATTAAGCGACAAGACCACATCCTTGGTTACCGAGGCCGAGGTTGAAGTAACCGTAATATCATAAACTCCGGGGGCAACACTTCCCGTATTGGAAAGTGTTAAATCCACCGAGGTACCATTAGTGCTTGCATTGGTCGGTGAAAAAATTGCAGTTATGCCCACAGGCACATTTGCAGAGAATGTAGAAGTTTCATTGAATCCCAAAAAAGTCTGATAAGTAAAAGGAATGATAATGTCGTTAGGTTGGCAAACGGAATAAGACAATTCGGAGAACCCCAAGACTACCTCTGACGCCTGGATTGTAAAATCTGTTGCATTCACAGCAAAGAAAATATTATCACTCGCCTTTACCATAATACGGGCAGTAGACACAGCATTCCCCGGCAGAAGTATATCCTCCGCCCCATCATTCAGGGTGTCATCGGCCAACAAAATGGGAAAAGTGACCCCTCCATCCAAAGAAAGGAAAATATCCACGGTCTTTGCATCAATAGGTAAAATGTTGGTGTTGGCCACATCCCACGTAACTTCTTGAATAGACCCCGCACTGTATGTTTCTGATGAAGTTTGGGATGTCACTACAAAAGGTCCTGCCGCTTTAATGACTTTTACATCCAACACATCCGATACTACTTGCCCTCCACCTGAAGCGTTGTCTCTTACGGTACAGGCAAAGGTCAGTGTCCGCTCTATTTCAGAAACAGTTTCCCATGCCTCACTTTCTCCAGGGGTGGTCTGAGTAAGGTTTCCTTGCATCACCTCGGACAATCGGGGGAAATATCTCTCCGGGTCGGTGGAAGGGGGCAATGATCTAAAATTGGCACCACTGGCATTGGTTGGTCCAAAGGTATTGGTCGTTACCACACCATTATTGATTTGTTCCCAAGTGTATGTAAGAACATCCCCCAGGTCTGGGTCTGTTGCACTACCCTCCAATACAAAAGCTGTCCCTATTGGTATAATAAAGTCATTTACGGGTGAAAGTACTGGGGGAGAGTTGGCAATCGCTGTGGTTTGGGCACACGAAGTAGACTGCAGGTAATCCGATATTTGCAGGATGCTGTTATAGTGAAAATAATCATCCCCATTTGGGGCTACGTTATTTCCTTCAACAATGCCGGCATAACCCATAATGGTGGTTCCACTGGCTGGTTCGGCCTGCACACCGGTTCCTTCCGACTCAAAAGACCATGTATGGTTGGCACCAAATTGATGACCCAATTCATGTGATACAAAATCAAGGTCAAAGATGTCCCCTTCGGGCTCAAAGGCTGCTGAAAAAGCACTCCCCTTTTGGTTATCCACACACACCGCCCCTACAAAACCCGCATTACCGTTATTTTGGGAAACAGACCCCACCTTGTGAAACAAATGCCCAACATCGTAATTGGCTTCCCCTATATTGGTGGTAAGTGTATTCTGGACCTGGGAATTAAAATTCCCAGTGTATGGATCGGTATTCGGATTGGTATAAATCACAAGGTCATTATTGGGGACCAACTCCAAAGTAACCCCCAAATCGGTTTCAAAGACCTCATTGACCCGCGTCAAGGTAGCATTGATAGCGGCCAAGGCATCTGCAACAGTGCCCCCATGATAGATGGTGTATTCGCCAGTTACCGAAACAGCAATCCTATACTTACGGAGCACTTGATCATCCACCAAGGGCACAATGGTTTTTGCAGTAAGACTTTGCTGAATTTCCTCGGTCTCACAGACAAAGCTATTCTTTCCATCGGCATCAGATCCTTTATCGTAAAGCACGTAGGCGTTGGGTTTATTTGATATAGGCTCCATGAAAACCTTTTCATGATTGTTCAGGTTCACCATCATAGTCTGGAGGCCATTGTGGGAACTACTGAGTTTGATTTTATATTTCCCATCTTGGCTCATCCCTGTAAACGACCGGATATTGGGATACTTTTTCGCCAATTCAGGGTGTAATACAGGTGTTTCGGTAAGCACAAAGGGAACCATTTCCCCATTTCCGTTGGGAAAGTACACCATGAGACCCTTCCCTTTAGAGGTCCGGGAAGGCTCAAGCTTCTCCATAAACAGGCTTTCTTCCAAGGAAAAAACCGCGCGAGCCTTTTCCACATGCTTTATGGACGAGCTCTTTAAATGGGTTTCCTTTTGCGCCTGTTTCCAATAACCCTGTTGTCCAAATACACAAAAGGAGCCAAAAAATATGGTTATTGAAAAAACAAGGTGTAATTTAGCCTTCATACATAGTTTGGGCATAGGTCAATTTCAAAAATAAGCCTTTTTTATTTCTTGATTAGGTGGAAACAATCCAGGATATTTCTCTTTTTAAGCGCAATACGTATCAAACGGCAATTACCATTGGCACTTTTGATGGTGTTCATCTGGGTCACCGTAAGATATTGGAACGCCTCATAAATAGTGCCAAAAATACCGGATTAAAGTCTACGGTCCTCACTTTTTTCCCCCACCCCAGAATGGTGCTCCAAAAAGACACCAACATAAAACTACTGAATACCATTGAGGAAAAAACCCAAATCTTAAATGATTTGAACCTGGATTATCTCATCATCCATCCTTTTACAAAAGAGTTTTCACGACTTTCGGCAACCGAGTTTGTCCGTGATATTTTGGTCAATAGTTTAAAGGGCAAAAAAATCATCATTGGTTACGACCACCGGTTTGGCAGAAACCGAAATGCCAATATCCAAGACCTTATTGCTTTTGGAAACACCCTAGATTTTGAGGTAGAGGAAATTCCCGCCCAAGAAATCGATGATGTTTCCGTAAGCTCAACAAAAATCCGGAATGCCCTTAAAGAGGGCGATATTGCCACCGCCAACAGCTATCTCAGCTATGCCTATATGCTTACGGGTATCATAAAAAAAGGGAAAGGCCTTGGCAAGCAATTTGGGTTCCCGACCGCCAACCTGCACATTCCAGAAACCTACAAACTCATTCCAAAAACAGGCGTGTATGTGGTCAAGAGCACCATTGATGGCCAAGAACATTTTGGGATGATGAACATTGGCTACAATCCTACCGTAGGAGGGTCCGAAAAAAGCATCGAAATCAATTTTTTTGATTTTAATGGCAATCTGTATGACAAGAAGATACAGGTAGGCATTTTACATCGTATTCGCGATGAGCACAAATTCAACTCCATTGAGGAGCTGCAACAGCAATTGGCAAAGGACAAAGAGGTGTCGTTGGACCTAATCTCCCAATAGATGTCATTCCATTTTCTCTTTAAAAAAATAGACAATGCCCAACTGGTTGTCTTTCGTATGTTCTATGGTCTTTTGGTCAGTGCGGAATGTTACGGGGCCATAGCAACGGGTTGGGTTAAAAGAACCTTGATCGAACCTAAGTTCACCTTTACTTTTATAGGGTTCGAATGGCTACAGCCCCTGCCGGGCAATGGCATGTACATTTACTTTGCCATCATGGGCACTTTGGGGATTTTGATCACTTTAGGCTATAAATACCGATTCAGCGCTTTTGCCTTTGCCTTGATGTGGACCGGGGTATACCTGATGCAAAAGACATCGTACAACAACCATTATTACCTGCTGATGCTGTTGGCCTACATTATGGCATTTCTACCTGCACACAAAGATGCCTCACTGGATGCCAAATTGAACCCAAAACTACATTCCTTCACCATGCCCAATTGGGTTCGGTGGACCATTATCCTTCAGTTGTTCATTGTCTATACCTATGCCTCAGTGGCCAAACTATATGGGGATTGGCTGGATTTCAGCATCATTGAACTGTTGATGAAATCCAAATCGGACTATTATTTGATCGGGGAACTTTTACAGGAAAAATGGGTGCATAAAATCGTCGCGTTTTTCGGGATTTTTTTCGATTTGCTCATTGTGCCCGCCCTACTTTGGAAACCTACCCGTAAAATTGCCTTTGTCCTGGCCATTTTTTTCCATCTCTTCAACAGTGTGGTGTTCCAAATAGGGATTTTCCCCTATCTGTCCTTGGCCTTTATAGTCTTCTTTTTTGAACCTCAAACCATCCGAAACGTATTTCTCAAGACCAAAAAAGTGGTTGTTGAACAATCCACAACACTTCCCAAAAATCACAAATGGGTTCTGGGAATCTTGGGGGGATACTTTCTTGTACAACTTGTCCTCCCGCTACGTCACCACGCCTTCAAGGACGATGTGTTATGGACCGAGGAAGGTCACAGGCTCAGTTGGCGGATGATGTTGCGAAGTCGGTCAGGAACCATCAAGTATACGGTGGTCAATAAAGAAACCGGTAAGGCCATCAATATTAACTTAAATGATTATCTCACCAAAAAACAGCGCAGAAGGGTGGCGTGCTACCCAGATTTTGCCTGGCAATTTGCCCAGCATCTTAAGAAAGACTATGCCAAAAAAGGAGAGGATATCCAGGTTTTTGTGACCAATACGGTAAAAATCAACCAAGGGGAATATTATGAGTTTATAGATCCCAAGGTGGATTTGGCCAGTGTTCCTTGGAAGCATTTGGCCCACAACGAATGGATTCGTCCATCGCATAAGGAATAATTGTTGGGCACGTCTTCAGATTGAATTAAATTTGCGGCTCAATACAAGGCCATGCTTCAATTACATACCATTCGGGAAAACAAGGAAAGTATCATCACCGCTTTACAAAAGCGAAACATTGATGCAGAACCCATGCTGTCAAAAATTATCGAACTGGATGAAAAAAGACGTTCCATCCAAACCGAACTGGACGCAACCTTGGCCGAATCCAACAAACTTTCCAAGGAAATTGGCATGCTCTTTAAGTCCGGAAAAGCACAGGAGGCCAATGCCCTCAAGGAAAAAACCGCAGGATTGAAGGAAGCCTCAAAGCAATTGGGGGATGACCTAAATGCTGCTGCCACTGCCTTGCAAGAGCAACTCTACCAAATACCCAATGTGCCCCACGAATCTGTTCCTGCGGGAAACACCGATGAGGACAACGAAGAAATTTTTAGGGAAGGAGATATCCCTGTTCTGGAAGAGGATGCATTGCCACACTGGGAACTGGCCAAAAAATACAACATCATTGATTTTGAACTCGGCGTAAAGGTCACCGGTGCCGGTTTCCCGGTCTACAAAGGCAAGGGGGCCCGTTTACAGCGTGCGCTCATTGCTTACTTTTTGGACAAGAATACCGAAGCCGGATATATGGAAATACAACCTCCTCTCATGGTCAACGAAGCCTCCGGTTATGGAACCGGGCAGTTACCGGACAAGGAAGGGCAAATGTATCATGCTACCGCAGACGATTTGTATCTTATCCCTACCGCGGAAGTACCCATTACCAATTTGCACCGGGATGATATTTTGGCCGAAGCCGACTTTCCTATAAAATATACCGGGTATACCCCTTGCTTTAGAAGGGAAGCCGGAAGTTACGGAGCGCATGTACGTGGCTTGAACCGCCTGCACCAATTTGACAAGGTGGAGATTGTTCGGATGGAGCACCCCAATAATTCATACGCTGCTTTGGATGAAATGGTGGAGCATGTGAAGAATATCCTTCGCGATTTAAAATTGCCGTATCGAATCCTTCGTCTCTGCGGTGGGGATTTGGGCTTTACTTCTGCCCTTACCTATGATTTTGAAGTGTTCTCCACAGCCCAGGACCGTTGGCTGGAAATCAGTTCCGTTTCCAATTTTGAAACCTTTCAGGCCAACCGACTGAAGCTACGTTTTAAGGATGAAAATGGCAAAAGTCAATTGGCGCACACCTTGAATGGAAGTGCCTTGGCCCTTCCAAGGGTATTGGCCGGAATTTTGGAAAACTGTCAGACCAAGGACGGCATCAAGATTCCCGATGTTTTGGTTCCCTACTGCGGATTTGACACCATTGCATAACGCAAAAAAATGCCGGGCCCATCTTTCTCAAAGTGATGTCCCGGCAAATTTCAATAATCCAATTTTTTAGCTTGGAGCCTTTTAATTGCACCCGTGGTCCACACATCCTTGTGGAACAATATCGGCATCCTCATTATTATTGGCATCCTTTACCGTGAGGACCCCACCATTGCACCCAAAATTTAAAGTAACACTACTGGAATACGTAGTCATTAACAGCGTACCCCCTTGGTACCATCTGTAGGGTGCGGTACCGCCATACACTGAACCATCTACTTGACCATAGGGTCCAGTTCCACACCAAGACAGTGAAATCCCTGTGGCCTCAACGGCTTCAACAGTATCACTTTTCAAGGAAGCCTCCTTGGTTACGGACGAAGAAGAATTGTCCAAATTCTGTGCAGAAACGTATGTCACCAATGACATTACGAACAATAGTGCAATCAATTTGCTACTTGTTTTCATATAGAATAAATTTTAAGGTTTTCTAAATATAATAATATTTTTCTTACATAATACGTAAGGTTTATTGTTAAAATATAAAATTGCCGTTTAGATAATCTTAAAACATTCAAGAATCCACATTCAAACCAATGGATTGATTATCAGCAAACATCCTACATGACGCTTAGTTTTTGCAGCATTTTGGATTCGGTTAACAGAATCCCGCCCTTTTGTACGTTATATTTACAATAAAACCAACTATTGAGGTTTCTCCTATTTTTCATATCGAGCATTTTGGTGCAGACCTTTTCCTATTCCCAGGAAGATTTTCTGGCCAAACAGTACTTTGCGGATGGGGAATTTGAAAAAGCAGTGGCCTTCTATGAAAAATTGGTAGAGAAAAACCCGCGGCGCACCGACTATTCCGAGGGTTTGGTGGCCTGCTACCAGCAATTGGAACGTTATGAGGATGCCGAAATCTTTCTTTTGCAAAAAATAAAGGACACCTACGCCTTTCCCACCTTTTTTATTGAACTCGGTTATAACTATACATTGCAAGACCAAGCCGAAAAGGCAACGACTTATTATGATCAGGCCATCCAAAAAATTGATGAAAACCCCAATTATGGATACAGTGTAGGGTATCGATTCCAGAAATATGCGCTATTGGACTATGCCATTAAGGCCTACACCAATGCCATGGCCCTAAAACCGGATTTGAACTACGATTTTCAACTGGCCAGGATTTATGGCGAGCAGGGCAATATTGAAAGAATGTACCAATCCTATCTCAATCTTATCTGGGAAGGAAGGACTTCCCGGTCCAATGTGCTCCGCAATATAGACGACTTTATCTCGGAAGACCCTTCCAACCCCAACAATGTCATCTTGCGAAAGGTATTGTTGAAGAACGCACAGCAAAACCCCGATGTTCTTTGGAACGAATTGTTGAGCTGGCTTTTTGTGCAGCAAAAACAATACAACAGCGCATTCAGTCAGGAAAAGGCCATTTTTAAACGTACCGGTGAAACCTCCGTGGACCGATTGGAAAATTTGGGACAGATTGCCTTGGAGGACAATGATTTGGACAATGCCGTATCCATTTTTGAATATGTGGTGGAAAATAGTGTCGACCCCGGAAACAAACTGAACGCTGAGTTGAGCCTTATCGATATTGAATTGAAAGACCCAACAGATAAGGTTTTGAACCAGGTTGAAAAAGAATTTCAGGATTTGGTGACAACATATGGAAACCAAAGCCGTACCCTACAATTGCAGATTGCCTATGCCAACTTTCTTACTTTCAAACGGGAAAGACCGGAACCTGCCATTGCCATGCTCAAGGAAAGCCTTGAGCTTCCCTTGGGACGTGTGATCACGGCCTATATAAAATTGGCTTTGGGTGATATTTTGGTGTACGACCAAAAATTCAATCAAGCACTTATCTATTTCACACAGGTGCAGAAAAGCCTTAAAAATGATGTTCTGGGTCAAAATGCTCGGTTCAAAGTGGCCCAGACCAGTTTTTACAAGGGGGATTTTGATTGGGCACTTACCCAGTTGAAAGTACTCCGAAGCTCCACTTCCCAACTCATTGCCAATGATGCCATGCAGTTGAGCCTATTGATTTCGGACAATTCCTTGGAAGACTCCACCCAGACCGCATTGAAAAAATATGCCAGGGCAGACCTGTTGGCCTATCAAAATAAAAACAAGGAAGCCATTGCAGAATTGGAGGACATCCTTGAAAACCACAAAGGCGAAAAAATTGAGGATGAGGCACTGCTCCGGCAGGCCCAACTTTTGGAAACCCAAAAAGACTATGAAGGTGCCCGGTTCAATTATCAAAAAATAGTGGAGTTTTATGCCGATGGTATTTTGGCCGATGATGCCCACTTTGCTTTGGGCCAATTATATAGAAATATCCTTAATGAACCCGAAAAGGCCAAGGCCCATTACGAAAAGATCATCTACAACTATCAGGACAGTTATTATTTTCCGCAGGCCCGAAAGAATTTTAGGATGCTCCGCGGGGATGCCATTAACTAATTCTTCCCTACATTAGGGCCTTAAACCAAAAGGCCATGATCATATACAATGTTACGATCAATATAGATGAAAGTGTGCATGATGAATGGTTGTCATGGATGCAGGACAAGCACCTCCCCGATATGTTGGCCACGGGAAAGTTCACCCATGCCAAAATGGTAAAGGTGCTGGTTGAGGAAGATATGGGAGGGGTCACCTACTCCGTACAGTATACCACAAAGGACAAACAGACTTTGGAATCGTACTACAGGGAAGATGCCGAGCGTTTACGTGCCGATGCCCAAAGATTATTTCCCAATAAGTTTGTGGCCTTCCGAACAGAGCTCGAAGTCATCAGTCAACAAATTCCCTAACCCCTTGGCATACCTGTTTACCTATGGAACGCTCCAAGACCTTCAAGTACAGCAATATGTATTTGGACGCATCCTCAATGGGCAACCTGATTTTTTGTTGGGGTTCAAAAAAATGGAAAATGCCGTTTACGGCAGATACTCCCTAGTAATCCAAACTGGTAAAATTGAGGACAAAGTGGAAGGTAAGGTATACGAGGTCTCTGAAATTGACCTAAACAAGGCCGATATTTATGAGACCAGCGCCTACAGTCGTAAAATATTCCCTCTGGAATCCGGTCTGAAGGCATGGGTCTATGTCGAAAATTCCAAGTAACTTGCAAAAAAACCCCTGTGCCCAAGAAGAATAAAAGAAAGCCCGGTAATGGTAGGCCCAAGCGTATGGAAAATGGGCAGGAAAATGGTGCGGTAAAGGCCAAAAAGCATTTGGGGCAGCATTTCCTGAAAGACGAAACGGTAGCACGCAACATAGCGGATACGCTCAGCCTTAAAGGCTATACCAACGTTTTGGAGATTGGTCCGGGGATGGGCGTGCTCACCAAATACCTTTTACAACGGGATTTGGATTTGGTGGCCATGGACTTGGATGAAGAGTCCATCATATACCTCAACCACAGCTTTCCCTTGGAGCATGCCGAAATCCTAAAGAAGAACAATCGCCTCAACATCATTGAAGCTGATTTTCTAAAGTTCGATTTACGAAACCTTTACGGTGAAGAGCAATTTGCCATAACTGGAAATTTCCCATACAACATCTCAAGTCAGATTGTTTTTAAAATGCTGGAAATACGGCAACAGATCCCAGAATTTTCGGGAATGTTCCAAAAAGAAGTGGCCCAGCGCATTTGTGAAAAACCGGGAAGCAAGACCTATGGCATTCTATCGGTCTTGGTGCAGGCCTTCTACGAGGCCGAATATCTGTTTTCGGTACCACCCCAGGTTTTTGACCCTCCACCAAAGGTGCACTCTGGGGTATTGCGCCTCACCCGAAAACCCGAATTGAAACTTCCTTGTGATGAGCATCTGTTCTTCAAGGTGGTAAAAACAGCTTTCAACCAAAGACGCAAGACCCTTCGAAACAGTCTTAAAACCTTTGATCTTTCCGATAATCTCAAAGAAGATACTATCTTTGACCAGCGCCCAGAACAGCTCAGTGTGGCAGATTTTGTAACGTTGACCCAAAAGATAGCCAATGACCCCGTTTAAACTTACAGACGAGCTTTTAGAAGAAATCCAGCAGCTGATCTCGGAAAAGAGAAACGCCGACCTTCAGTCCATGATGCAGGAGTTCCACTATGCCGATATTGCCGAAATAGCGGATGAACTGGATGTGGATGAGGCCACCTATCTCATCAAGCTTCTGGAAAGTGAGAAAACATCGGATATCCTAGCGGAAATGCACGAAGATATCCGGGAAGCGGTATTGAAAAACCTTACCGCAAAGGAAATCGCAGGGGAGCTGGAGGAGCTGGATACGGATGATGCCGTCGACATCATCAATGAGCTTCCCAAAGAGATGGTCCAAGAGGTCATCTCCGAAATTGAGGACCGGGAACACGCCAAGCACATTGTGGACCTGCTACGCTATGACGAGGACAGTGCCGGTGGACTTATGGCAAAGGAATTGGTAAAGGTGAACGAAAATTGGAACGTGCTCACCTGCGTCAAGGAAATGAGGGCCCAGGCCGAAAATGTAACCCGGGTACACTCTATATATGTGGTGGACGATGAAGGAAGACTAAAGGGAAGGCTATCCTTGAAGGACCTGTTGACCACCTCCACCAAAACCAACATCAAAGATGTGTATATCCCCAAGGTGGATTCCGTGACCGTTAACGAAAAAGGGGAAGAAGTGGCAAAGATCATGTCCAAATACGACTTGGAAGCCATTCCAGTAGTGGATGAAGTAGGTAGATTAGTGGGCCGCATTACCATTGACGATATTGTGGACGTGATCAAGGAAGAAGCCGACAAGGATTACCAAATGGCCGCAGGTATATCACAAGACGTGGAGGCCGATGACGATATTTGGGTCCTTACCCGAGCACGATTGCCGTGGCTCATATTGGGCCTTTTGGGTGGTTTGGGAGCCGCCGCCATTATGGACGGATTTGAGGAAATGATCTCCAAACATGCGGTGCTTTTCTTTTTCACACCATTGATCGCGGCAATGGCAGGCAATGTTGGGGTCCAGTCCAGTGCTATTATTGTGCAAGGTCTTGCCAATGATGATCTAAAGGGAAGTATCAGTAACCGCCTCGTCAAGGAAATGTTGTTGGCACTCTTGAACGGACTTATTTTGGCAGTTTTACTCCTGTTTTTTACCTGGTTTTGGAAAGGCTCATTTAGTACAGCCTTGGCCATTTCCCTATCCCTAATAGTAGTCATTGTGGTAGCGGGACTCATCGGGACCTTTATCCCCCTTTTCCTTCACAAAAGGAACATAGATCCAGCCATAGCTACGGGACCTTTCATTACCACAAGCAACGATATTTTTGGAATCCTGATCTATTTCTCGATCGCCAAGATCATTTTGGGGATTTAATTCCTTTCGACTTAAAAGCAAATCCAGATGACACGAAGTGAATTCATGGCAACCAGATTAAGGGAAGTCCTGTTGAGTGGTCGTTGGATTGCCCAAACCAACATCAAGGAACAGATAGAAAGCATTTCGTGGCAACAGGCCAATCAAAGAATACAATCCCTGAATACGATAGCCCTTCTCACGTACCACCTTAATTATTACTTAGACGGCATTTTAAACGTGTTTGAAGGAGGAAAGCTTGAAATTCGCGATAAATTCAGTTTTGATATGCCCGCCATGACTTCGGAAACGGATTGGAGCAACTTGGTAAAGGAGTTTCTGGTCAACTCCGAAAAATTCGCCATGCATGTGGAAAAAATGGAGGACGCCCTATTGGACACCCCCTTTGTGGACGAAAAGTACGGAACCTACCTACGAAACATAGAAGGAGTGATTGAGCACAGTTATTATCACCTAGGTCAAATTTCACTGATCAAAAAACTAATCCTGGAAAAATGAAACCCATCAATCTACAGCAAAAACATACTGAATTCACCAACCAATGGCACCCACACCAAATTGCGGTAGTGGACGATATGCAAGTACTATTGGCCAAGTTGCAGGGAGAGTTTGTCTGGCACGCCCATGAGCATGAAGATGAATTGTTCCAAGTCATCAAAGGCACCCTTTATATGCAATTTAGGGACCGGACCGAGGTTGTGAAAGAAGGAGAAATTATTGTGATACCCAAGGGAGTGGAACACAACCCCATGACCAAAAATGGGGAAGAGGTGCATGTACTCCTTTTTGAAAAGCTGACTACGGCCCATACCGGGGATGTTCAGCATGAAAAAACGCAGACCGTATATCCAAAAATCTAGGAATTGTATATTTGACCCCATGAAAGTTCTCCATCTGGATACCAACCACCCCCTACTTCTGGAACAGTTTGCACAACTGGGTTTTGAAAATCATGAAGATTACGTTTCTTCCAAGGAAGAAGTGGAACGCAAAATACACGAATACGACGGTGTGATCATCCGAAGTAGATTCACCCTGGACCAACAATTTTTGGACAAGGCCATCAATTTAAAATTCATTGGAAGGGTCGGTGCCGGCTTGGAAAACATTGATGTGGAGCATGCCAAGCACAAAGGTATCTTCCTTGCCTCGGCCCCAGAAGGCAATCGGAATGCGGTGGGCGAACACACCTTGGGCATGCTATTGTCGCTCATGAACCATTTGGGAAAGGCCAACCGCGAGGTAAAAAAAGGAAAATGGGATCGTGAGGGGAACCGTGGCGTGGAACTGGATGGTAAAACCGTGGGCATAGTGGGCTATGGAAACATGGGAAAGGCATTTGCCAAAAAACTCCGTGGCTTTGATGTGGAAGTCATCTGTTATGATATTGTGGGAGGTGTTGGCGATGAAAACGCCCGCCAGGTAGGCGTTATGGAATTTCAACAAAAATCAGATGTCGTGAGCCTTCACGTACCCCAGACCGAACTTACCGTGGGCATGGTCAACTCCACGTTCATAGATGCATTTCACAAACCCTTTTGGTTATTGAACACGGCCCGGGGAAAATGTGTGGTAACCAAAGATTTGGTCATTGGATTAAAATCCGGGAAAGTATTGGGTGCAGGGTTGGATGTATTGGAATATGAAAAGAAGTCCTTTGAAAACATGTTCATCCAAAAACCCAAGGCCTTCAAATATCTTCGAAAGGCCAAAAATGTACTATTGACCCCCCATGTGGCCGGATGGACCGTGGAAAGCAAGGAAAAATTGGCCCAGACCATTGTGGACAAGGTCAAAGAGAAATTTTGTTAACTTTAAAAGCCTAAGCCACAATACTATTGACTTGGGCAGTTGACAAAATTCACTAAAAATGACCATAGACGCCCAAACCCCGGATGAATATATCCGTAAAGTCCCCGAAGACCGTCGGGAAGTCGTTTCCAAATTAAGGGAAACGGTCAAGGCAAATCTCCCTAAAGGTTTTCAGGAATGTATTAGTTACAAAATGATCGGCTATGTGGTTCCACATTCCCTTTATCCAGGTGGGTACCACTGTGACCCTGCCTTGCCCCTACCTTTCATGAATATTGCTTCACAGAAAAATTTTATAGCCCTATACCATTCCGGCATTTACGCCAATCCAGAGCTTCACGATTGGTTTGTAAAGGAGTATCCCAAGTATGTAACAACCAAATTGGATATGGGCAAAAGCTGTATTCGTTTTAGAAATGGAAATAACATTCCCTTTGGGTTGATTGCCCAACTATGCCAAAAAATGACCCCTCAGGATTGGGTCGCTTTATATGAACAAAACATTAAAAGATCATGAAACAAAGAGTAACAGGAATCGGGGGGTTTTTCTTTAAGACCAAAGACCCAAACAAGATCAAGGATTGGTACAAGACCCACTTAGGTCTTAACACAGATCAATATGGATGTTCCTTTTGGTGGAAGGATCAAAAGGGAAATGATTGCATGACCCAATGGAGCCCATTTGCAGAGGATACCACCTATTTTCAACCCAGTGAAAAGCAATTTATGATGAACTTTAGGGTAGAAAACTTGGTGGAATTGCTGGAAACCTTAAAAAAAGAGGGCGTCACCGTAGTGGGGGAAATAGAGGAATACGACTATGGCAAATTTGGATGGATCATAGATCCGGAAGGCAATAAACTGGAGCTATGGGAGCCTGTTGATAAAGCATTTCTTTAGGTATTGAATAATTTGCTACATTTAAAACTTGTTTAACCAACACATTAAAACCATGTCCGAAGAAAAAAAAGACTTAGGAGACAAAGCTGAAGAAGCTTTTGACAAAGCCAAAGATGCAGCCAAGGAAGCTGCGGAGGAAGCCAAGGAAGCCGCAAGTGATTTCAAAGAGGATGTAAAGGAAACCTTTGATCCCAAAAACCCTGACAGCGGTAAAACGGTTGCCCTTGTTGCCCATTTGACTTTGATCGGATGGATCATAGCCATCATTATGAACAATAGCAACAAAACCGAAATAGGTTCTTTTTATGTAAGGCAGGTACTCGGAATTTTCCTGGTTGGGTTTGTTTTGGGGCTCATCCCAGTGGTAAACCTTATTGGATGGATATTCCCGGTTATCCTTTGGGTCGTTAGTTTGATCGGCGCCATAAACGGGACACAAAAACCGGTTTTTTTGGTGGGCGAATACTTCCAAAACTGGTTCAAAAGCCTATAACACAGACACAAAAGCCAGATTTTTCTCTTCTGGCTTTTATTTTTACTTGCTTTATCGTAATATTGCAATATAAAATTAAATCCCAAAGTAAAACACCCTAATATGGGAGCTTCCAAAACGCATATCTTTTCACCAACCCATAACGAACTGGCCCAAATAGCCAAGGTCATGGCGCATCCTGCACGCGTGGCCATCCTGGAATATATCAGCAAACAGGATGCTTGTATATGCAATGACTTGGTAGATGTGATTGGTCTCGCCCAACCCACCATATCCCAACATTTGAACGAAATCAAGAAAATTGGGCTGCTCAAAGGGACTTTTGAGGGGAAAAATCTTTGCTACTGTATTAATCAAGAACGCTGGGAAGAGCTCCAGCAAGCCTTCCACACGTTCTTCTCCAATATTAACCGTAATTGTTGTTAACATGAAAACATCAGAACTTTTATCCATCCTCCAACAACACCAAGACAAAAGTCTACTGTTTGAATACACAAAGGATAGATTGGTTGGAGCCAATTATCACATCACTGAAGTAAAAAACATCACCGTGGATTCTGTTGACTGCGGCGCGGGAACGGATTTCTGGAAAGAAACCGTGATCCAGCTTTGGGAAAGTCCCACAGAAATCGGAAAAAGGGATTTTATGTCCGTATACAAGGCCTTGTCCATCCTGAACAAGGTGGATCGGATAAAACCCATGCAAAAAGACGCTGAAATCAAGTTTGAATACAGCAATGATGACTTTCACACGGCCCAGCTTTTTGTGGACGACTATGCATTGGACGAGAAAAAACTCATTATAAAATTGTCGGTTGAAAAAACCGATTGCAAGGCTAAGGAAACTTGCGGGGTTGAACCAGCTTCCGCTGTATCCACTGTTGAAACCGAAGCCAGTTGCTCCCCTGGATCGGGTTGCTGCTAAAAAGAACCCATGTTGATCCGCAGCATGAAAGCTTCTGATTGGGAGCAGGTACAGCAAATCTATACCGAAGGTATCGCTACTGGCTTTGCCACTTTCGAGACCAAAGCCCCAACCTATGAAAGTTGGGACCGATCCCATATCAATTCATGTAGGTTGGTCGCTGAGCAAAATGGTATGGTACTAGGTTGGGCGGCACTGTCACCTGTCTCAAGCAGATGTGTATACGGAGGTGTTGCTGAAGTCAGTGTGTACATTGGCTCCAATAGCCGCGGAAAAGGGATTGGAAAACAGCTTATGCAACAGCTTATCACAGAAAGTGAAGAGGCGGGATTCTGGACACTGCAATCCGGTATTTTCCCTGAAAATAAAGGGAGCGTCAAACTCCATGAAACAGTGGGTTTTCGTTATATTGGCAAGCGCGAACGCGTGGGTAAAATCCACGGGGCCTGGAAAGACAACCTGTTGTTTGAAAGGCGTAGTAACAAGGTTGGAATAGAATAAGCATCATATCAAAAACCAAATAAAAAAATGAAAAACGTATTGGTACTTTGTACCGGAAATTCCTGTAGAAGCCAAATGGCCCATGGCTACCTCAACTATTTTCAAGATAAGTTGGCGAACATTTATAGTGCAGGAATAGAGACCCATGGACTCAATCCTGGAGCTGTGGCCATCATGAAAGAAGACAAGGTTGACATTTCCAACCATACCTCCAACCATGTGGATGAGTATACCGGCATTGACTGGGATTACATCATCACTGTATGTGACCACGCCAAGGAAAACTGTCCTTTTATCCCCGCCCAAAACGCTAGACGAATCCACCAAAATTTTTCCGACCCTTCCAAGGTCAAGGGCAACGAAAAGGAAATCCACGATGCCTTTTTAAAGACTAGGGAAGAAATCAAAGAGTTTTGCCATGATTTTGTAAAGGAGGAGCTTATGGGCTAATCAATAATATCAGAGACCGTAGTCCATGGGAAGCATATCCCCTAGACGGTAATCGGACATATGGCCACCAAAAGCCAAGCTTTCAAAGGGGGAATAGTTGCCATATCTATCTAAAATATAGGTGGTGTCCAATTCATTGATTTTGAGTGTGGACCTGTAATTGCCATTTTGCCTGTAATAGATCACATATTGGCTACCCATGAACCGGATATCCCTTAAATCTTGATCAGGCTTGGCCATATTCACCATAAAATCCGTCAGGACCACATCCTTGTAGTTTTTTTTGAGCTTAAAATTCTGATTTTCAACATCGCCATACCAACAGGCTCTCATGAAATGTCTTGGAGAACCCAGATAAGCCTTTGCTCTGCGCTCTGCAGTTTTGGGATCCCCTTGGGAGGTGTCAAAAAAACGGGTAGATCCATCAAAAAGGGTCTGATGAATATTATCAATGCGTTCCAAACTTTTCCTTTTGAAAAAAATCTTGAACTCATCCACGTAAAAGAAAACCCGGTAGCCCAAATAGTCATTCTGAATTACAATGGGCTTATCGCAATATGCGGAAAGGGTATTGTCCTCCGAGTTAAAATACAGCCGTATATCCTCTTCGTTCTCAATGATACTGGAACGTCCTCCCCGAGTGTCCCCCAAAAATTCCAACCGGAAGACTTCCAACTTCTCCCTACGCGAAAAGGGATCTGAAGTCAACACCACTTCCTGAAGACCCTCAACCTGTTCTTGGAGGAGTACGCGTAATATGGCATCCTCGGGCAAATTGACCATTTCCTTGGCCTGATATCCTAAATGGCTTATCACCAAAACAGCATTGTTCCGGTAGGGAAGGCGTATTTCAAAATTCCCGTTTTCATCGGTCATGGTACCCACGGAACTCCCGTCATAATATACCGAAGCGCCAAAAATGGGCTCTTTGGTCCTAGAATCGAGAACGGTTCCAGTTATCTCCTGGGCCCATACTTGAACAGAAAATGTGGAAAGAAACCCGATTGCCCAAAAGATTTTCAATGACCAACTCATTGCCCCATTTTACGCTCCAACTCTGCTTGAAATTCTTCCATAACGGGTTTTACCGTACTTTCAGGGAGGTCCGCAATCCGTATGTACATGAGTCCATCTACGGAATTGTTAAAAAGTGGGTCTACATTAAAGGCCACTACCTTGGCGTTTTGTTTGATGTATTTCTTGATTAGAACGGGCAGGCGAAGGCTCCCCGGTTCCACTTCACTGATCAGTTTATCAAACTTGTTGAGGTCGGCTTGGGTCTCATCAAAAACAAACTCCTTGTCCGCATCATTGAGTTTTACCTTGAACTCCTTTTTGGGGCGGATGTATTGCGCCACGTAGGGATCCCAATAATTGGATTTCATGAATTCGATCATGAGAGACTTGGAGAAATTGGAAAACTGGTTGCTGATACTCACTCCTCCAATCAGATATTTGTGCTCAGGGTGGCGCAATGTGGTATGCACAATCCCTTTCCATAATAAAAAAAGGGGCATGGGTTTTTGTTGATATTCCTTGATGATGTAAGCCCTCCCCATTTCAATGGACTTTTCCATCATCCCATAAAGTTCCGGCTCAAAGCGGAAAAGGTCCTGCAGGTAAAACCCATCTATACCATATTGATTGAAGATTTCGGATCCCAATCCCATCCGGTAGGCGCCCACAATCTTCTTTTCCTCATCATCCCATAAAAAGAGATGGTGATAGTAGGAGTCGAACTTGTCCAAATCAATGGCATTGTTGGTCCCCTCCCCAACTTCGCGGAACGTAATCTCCCTTTGTCTTCCTATTTCATTCAGGATAAAGGGAATGTCTTTCTGTTGGGCCAGATATACCTCATAGTTCTTGCTCTGGAGTACCCTACAGTCCTTCTCCCGCAATTTTTCCACTTCCCCTTCCAACACTTTGGAGCTAACTGGGGTGGCTATTTTTTTGGGTGGCTTTGGAATTTTCAATGTGGTCGGCACCTTATCAATCAAACGCTCCTTCTCGAACACATTGGCCAAGAGATAGGTTTTCTTACGAAGCAGTTCCGTGTAGGATTCCAAGGTTTCCTCTTCATTCTGTGTGGCCACGGATATGGGCTGGCCTATCCGCACCTTTATGGGCCTTCTGCTCTGGGAGGTCAATTCTGAAGGCAACTTGGCCGTCCTGAACACATCGTGCATTTTGGACAACCTATAAAAGAGTCGACTGTTACGCGCATGAAAGTAGATGGGCACCACGGGAACCTCGGCCTTACGTATCAATTTAATGGCAGCCTCTTCCCACGGACGGTCCACCACCAATTTGCCATCCCGGTATGTAGAGACTTCCCCAGCAGGGAAAATCCCCAACGGATGGCCTTCCTGTAGGTGTTTGAGTGCATTCTTAAAACCCATGATACTGCTCTTGGCATCCTTATGGTTTTCAAAAGGATTTACAGGCATAATGTAGGGTTTCAACGGCTCTATACGGTGCAGCAAAAAATTGGCTATGATCTTGAAATCCTCACGCTCGTGCAGCATCAGTTTCAATAGCAGGACACCATCTATACCGCCCAAAGGGTGATTGCTGATGGTGATGTACGGACCCGTCTTGGGGAGTCTTTTTAAATCTTCTTCCGGAACCTCAAAGTCAATTTCATAATACTCCAAAATGGACTCCAAGAATTCGGGGCCATCGAGTTCCTTGTTCTTATTGTAAAATCGGTTTATGGAAGTAATCTTGGTGGCAACCATTAAGAGCCACCCCACAAAGGTGCCCAAAAAGCCATACTTGTCCAGATGAATTACCTTTGCTACCTCTTTCGCAGAAACCAGCCCCATAAATTTTCGTATTGTTTAGGTAAACGTAAAGATAGAAAATTACGGGTATTGGGGTCTGGATCCCAAAAAGTATCGCAAACTATTCTATTTTACCACAAGCTGAACCGTTTCCTTGCCACGTTGTTCCACAAGTACGGACTTTCCATTTTGAAGTGATTTTACGGCCGCATCATCAAAATGACGAATGGTGTAAAGGGATACATCCTCATGGCAGACTACCTTGAATTTTCGTTTCAGTTCATCCAACATGGGCTGGAGTCCATTGAATTTGTTGTCCAGACATACCGAAAAACTAATGGCGGAGTTCTGGATCAGATCCACTTTTAATCTATGATCATGGAACAACTTGAAGATTTCACTGATGTTATTCTCCACGATGAATGAAAAATCCAAAGAGGACAACTTAAGGAGCACCTGATCTTTCTTAACGATAAAACACGGAATCTTGGGGACTATATTGACCCCTTTGCCAACAGTGGTACCTTTATCGGATGGTTTCACGAAGGATTTCACATGCAACGGAATTTCCTTACGCTGCAAAGGCTGTAAGGTTTTAGGGTGAATCACAGATGCCCCGTAAAAGGCCAACTCTATGGCTTCCCGGTATGAAATCTGCTCCAACAATTGGGTTTCCTTGAAGTTTCTGGGATCGGCATTCAACACACCAGGCACATCCTTCCAGATGGTAACGGATTCCGCATTGAGACAGTAAGCCAATATGGCCGCGGTATAATCCGAACCTTCCCTTCCCAAAGTGGTGGTAAAGTTGTTGTCATCACTTCCCAAAAATCCTTGGGTAATGTTCAATTTGGACATGTCTACCTTTGCAGAAACCTCATCTTGGGTACGCTCCCAATTGATCTGGGCATCACGGTAATTATTGTCCGTTTTGATCAAGGTACGGACATCCAACCACGCATTGGAGAGTCCTACTTCATTGAGATATTCGCTCACAATGGTTGTGGAAACCAATTCCCCATAACCTACCACCTGATCATATACAAAGGCATATTTTGGGGATTTGTTCCACGTTAAAAAGCCTTTGACTTCTTCAAAAAGCAGCTTAACCCTTGCATATACGGGATGGGATGGGTTCTTGAACAAATCACCCAAGATACCATCGTGATAATCCATAACCTCTTGCAATATTCCTACCACGGCATCCTTATCCTTGAAATAAGCCTCTACCACTTTCTCCATGGCGTTGGTGGTCTTTCCCATTGCGGAAATCACCACCAAGGTATCTTTATGCCCCATTTGGTTGAGGACATTTACCACATTCTTTACTCCATCGGCATCTTTTACAGAGGCCCCTCCAAACTTAAAAACTCTCATGCTATAGTATTGTTAACTGGAAGTTCAATCCAAATCTTCCATATAATTTTCAATTCCCTTTTCGTCCAACTGTACCACATCCCAATCGCGCAGTACATTGGCTCCCTTCTTTTCATAGAACTCAATGGCAGGATCATTCCAATCCAGCACCTCCCAACATATCCGTTTTACGCCAAGGCCGTGCCCATATTTTACCACCTCATCCAATAAGGCGGTCCCCAGACCACTGCCCCGCATTTTTTCGGCCACGATAAGGTCTTCCAAATGGATTACAGGACCTTTCCAAGTGGAATATCTAGGATAGACCAAGGCAATCCCCACAATCTCATCCGCCACCTCGGCCACAAAACAATGGAACAACTTGTTTTCCCCGAAACCGTCCTTTTCCAAATCAGCTTGGGTAACCTCCACCGCTTTGGGTTCGTTCTCGAAATCGGCAAGTTCCTGAACCAGTTTCAGGACCTGCCCCATATCTTCTTTCCGGGCGTTTCTAATTAAGTATTCCATTTGTTACAAATAAAACTCAAAGTTATAAATATCTAAAACTTAAGATCAACGAAATCGATATAGTTTCACAAAATGCACGATATTTGTCGTCAAATAAAACAACCTTTTCATGTTTGATAAGCAGCATCGCACCCTAGGTGAATTTATCATCGCCAACCAAGATTCTTTTCAATACACTTCCGGTGAACTTTCCAGACTCCTCAATGGCATTCGTTTGGCTGCCAAGGTGGTCAACCACGAAGTGAACAAGGCCGGACTTGTGGACATCATCGGTGCTGCCGGTGAAACCAACATCCAAGGCGAAAGCCAACAAAAGTTGGATGTTCTGGCCAACGAAAAGTTCATTCAGACCCTTAAAAATAGGGAGATTGTTTGTGGTATTGCCTCTGAAGAGGAAGACGATTTCATCAGCATCAACAGTTTTGACAAACAGCACCAGAACAAGTATGTAGTGCTCATAGACCCCTTGGATGGTTCATCCAACATCGATGTTAATGTTTCGGTGGGGACCATTTTTTCGGTGTACCGGAGAATTACACCCGTGGGCACGCCCGTGACCCTTGAAGATTTTCTTCAGCCCGGAAAAAACCAGATTGCTGCGGGGTATATTATCTATGGCACCTCAACTATGTTGGTCTATACCACTGGAAATGGCGTTAACGGTTTTACCCTGAACCCGGCTTTGGGCACCTTTTATCTATCGCACCCCAATATGCAGTATCCCGAGGATGGGAACATCTATTCCGTCAATGAGGGGAACTACATCCATTTTCCTCAAGGGGTAAAGGACTATATCAAATATTGTCAAAAAGAAGAAGGAGATAGACCCTATACTTCCAGATATATAGGCTCCTTGGTTTCCGATTTTCACAGAAATATGATCAAGGGTGGTATCTATATGTATCCCAAGAGTAGCAAGGCCCACAAGGGAAAATTACGGTTACTGTACGAATGCAACCCCATGGCGTTCATAGCGGAACAGGCCAATGGAAAGGCCAGTGACGGCTTCCAACGGGTCATGGACATTCAGCCCACCGAACTTCACGAACGGGTTCCCTTCTTCTGTGGAAGTAAAAAAATGGTTGAAAAAGCGGAAGAGTTTATGGCCAACGCCTAGGCGTCCTTACGGATCATGATCCTGTGGTAATCGTCAAAATCTATTTTCCCAGTGAAAATGGCTATGGACTTATCAATGATCTGGTTGGCACTTTTTGGTGAAAACCCTAGACCAATGGCGTATCGCTCCACAATTTTACGCTCAGGCTCATCGATTTGATGATCGGAAAATATAATCTGGAAGAACTCGAACAGCCTCTGGTAGCGTTTCTCACCGCTGTGTGGAGTCTCAATGGGATACTTGTTCCCTTTCTCCATCACCTCCTTATACTCTGCTTCAGTGATATCCAGCTTAAAGGCAAATTTGTCCAAAATGGCTTTTTCCTCTGGATTGATTTCGCCATCCACCGCTGCCAAAGTGGCCAAAGTGGCAAAATGGGCCAGTTTTTTCCTGTGATCTCCGTGCTCGTATAAATCTAAAATGGGCATACTTTAATTTTTGTGGCACAAATATAAATTTTAAAGTAGAAAGGTTCATAAAAATGCGATCAAAAGAAATTTGTAATTTTCGTACCGTTGTACAACCCTCAAGCCATAGATCTGAAAGATTCCGAGCTTTTCCATATCGCTGAAAGCTGGTTCAGTCAACAAGATTGGAAACCTTTCCCTTTTCAAAAGGAAACCTGGAAAGCATTTTTGGAAGGAAAGCACGGACTACTGAATGCCCCAACCGGAAGCGGAAAAACCTATGCGCTTTGGTTTCCGATAGTGCTCAACCACATTAAAAACCACCCGGATTATAAAACCAAACATAAAAAGGGGTTAAAAGCGATTTGGATTACCCCCCTCCGGGCTTTATCCCAAGAAATAAAGCAATCCGCGGAACGCATCACCCAAGATTTGGATACCCAAATGACCGTGGGCATCCGAACCGGGGACACTTCTACCAAGGAACGGGCCAAGCAGCGTACGGTCATGCCCGATCTGTTGATCACCACTCCTGAAAGCCTACAATTATTGTTGTCCTCAAAAGGTTATGCCAAGCTTTTCAAGGATTGTTCCGCCATTGTGGTGGATGAATGGCACGAATTGTTGGGTACCAAACGGGGGGTGCAGATGGAGTTGGGACTCTCGCGATTAAAGACCGTCTGCAAAAATCTCCGCATTTGGGGTATCTCGGCCACCATAGGCAATCTGGAGCAGGCCCGGGAAGTGCTGCTGGGGCCCACCTCCCCGGCCATGGAAAACTCGGTCTTGGTGAAGGCCAACCTCAACAAAAAGATTACCGTAAAGAGCATTATCCCCAAGCAAATGGAAACTTTTCCGTGGCGGGGCCATTTGGGACTGCATTTGTTGGACGAGGTCATACCCATCATCCATAACAGCAAAACCACCCTCCTGTTCACCAACACCCGGAGCCAATGCGAGATATGGTTTCAAAAAACATTGGAAAAATATCCCGAGTTTGCCGGGGAAATGGCCATGCACCACGGCAGCATCAACAAAGATACCCGGCTCTGGGTGGAGCAGGCCATCCGAAATGAAAGCCTTAAAGCCGTGGTTTGCACCTCCAGTCTTGATCTGGGGGTCGATTTTGCCCCCGTTGAGACCGTTGTCCAAATTGGTGGCCCCAAAGGGGTAGCCCGTTTTTTACAACGTGCGGGAAGAAGTGGACATCGACCCGGAAAGGAAAGTGTCATTTATTTTTTACCCACCCACGCCATGGAACTCATAGAAGCATCCGCCATGCAAAAAGCGGTATTGAACAGCGCCGTGGAAGACCGTATCCCCTATCTGAACAGTTTTGATGTACTCATACAATACCTGACCACCTTAGCAGTTTCCGATGGATTTTTTCCCGAAGAAATCTATCCTGAAATCAAACAGACCTTTTGCTACCAAGCCCTTACCGAGGAACAGTGGCAATGGCTCCTCAACTTCTTGGTCATGGGGAGTCAAAGCCTAAAAAGTTATGATGAATATAAAAAGGTGGAGGTGGTGGAAGATGGCAGGTTTAAGGTGAACAGTAGAACCGTTGCCATGCGCCACCGATTTCAGATCGGGACCATTGTGGGTGATGCCAGTTTATCGGTCCGGTACCAAAAGGGAGGGTATATCGGGACCATTGAAGAATCGTTCATTTCAAAACTCACCCCGGGCGATGTGTTCACCTTTGCGGGAAGAAATCTGGAATTCATTCGGATCAAGGGCATGTCGGCACAAGTCCGTAATTCCTCCAAACGCAGCAATAAAATTCCAAGTTGGATGGGTGGTCGACTCAGTTTTTCAGCAAAAATGTCCGAATTGTTGCGGGAAGAACTGTATACCGCGGAACTGCCCATTTCCAAACAAGGCCCAGAAATTAGGGCACTCGCCCCCATGTTTGCAAAGCAACGTCAGGAAAGCATTGTACCGTTACCCCATCAGTTTTTGATCGAGACCTTTAAGTCCTCTGACGGGTACCACCATATTTTTTATCCATTTGAGGGCAGGGCCATCCATGAGGGCATGAGCAGTCTCTTGGCCTATCGCATAAGTCTATTGACCCCTATCACGTGCTCTTTGGCCTTTAACGATTATGGGTTCGAACTACTGTCCGATAAAGAAATCAACATCCAGGATATTCTGGACAACAGTCTATTCACCGCTGATTATATGCTTTCCGACCTTCAAAAAAGTTTGAACAGCAACGAAATGGCCCGAAGGAAATTCAGGGATATTGCCGTGATCAGTGGTATGGTCTTTACCGGCTACCCTGAAAAAGGGGTAAAAATGAAACATCTGCAAAGCAGTTCCCAATTGCTGTTCGATGTGTTCAAGGATTTTGAGGATGACAACCTTCTCTACCAACAAGCCTTTACTGAAACCTTTGAACACCAATTGGAAGAGGGTCGTTTGCGCTTGGCTCTGGAACGCATTGCCCAACAGGACATGGTTTGGAAAAAATGCAGTCAGGCCACTCCATTTTCGTTTCCCATTATCACGGACCGTCTTCGGGAAAAGTTGTCCAATGAGAAACTGGCAGACCGCATTAAACGCATGACCGCAAAACTGACCCGATAGTTACCCCTTTACGCTAAACCATTATTTTGAAATGAGGAGCCAGCAACGATCGGGAAATCTTGTTCTCACACCCGCTTCGCTAGGTCCGAAATGACAAAAAGGAACATCAGTGACAATTTGTGCCATTCGTATCAAAACCAACCCTAAGATTTCTCACACTCCCTTTGCTCGGTTCGAAATGACTATAGAATATTTGAAAAATTCGTGTCAATTTAAAAGATTTCCCATATCCGTTCGAAAGGACAATACCATTAAATTTGTACCAGCAAACTATCGTGACCCAAAACATAATCATACAAGACCAGGCGTTCCAATTGCACCCTTTGGGTGGGGTATTTTGGGTGGAAAAATCGCTATTGCTCATCAGCGATGTGCATCTGGGTAAAGTATCGCACTTTAGAAAGTTCGGGGCTGCCATTCCCCAAAAGGCTGTCCATAAAAATTATATGTTGTTGGACCAAATCGTGTCCGAACTCCAACCTTTTCAAATCTGTTTTCTGGGCGATCTTTTTCATTCTTCGCTCAATAAGGAATGGGAGCTGTTTGAAAATTGGGTGGCCAAAACCCCTGCGGAAATCATTCTGGTGACCGGGAACCACGATATCATTTCGCCCTTAAAATTTGAACAGCTCAACATTGCCATCTTCCCGGAACTCCTCATCGATGATTTCCTGTTGACCCATCATCCCGAAACACGAGTAGCCAAATTCACGTTTTGCGGCCACATCCATCCTGCCGTAAAGCTAAGGGGGCTGGGAAGGCAAAGCCTGAGACTCCCCTGCTTTTTCAAAACCAAAAACCAAATGATCCTACCCGCTTTTGGAGAGTTTACGGGCACCCACACCCTTAAGCCCACAAAAAAGGATGAAGTATTCGCCATTGTGGAGGATACTGTGGTCAAGGTTTAGATTTCCAAAAATGCCCCTTCAACTCCGCTCAGGGGTCTGGTTGAAAATACCACCGATTTGTCATTTCGATATGAGATGCGGAGCATTGATTGAGAAATCCCACCAACTCATAATTTCTCACAGCTCCTTCGGCTACTCTCAGGACAGGGCTCGAAATGACAAAAAGAATTCGAAATAGTTCGTGTCCTAACTTTAGACCTTACAACCACCAATAGATTCTTCGCTCAGTTCAGAATGACAACTTGAAATGTTTGTGTCATTCGTGTCAAAAACCAAAAAAGTCTAGATTGCCCTTTTGACCAATTGCTTACCAACAGAACAAACCTCGGTGTCATTTCGAAATGAGGAACACAGGGACGATTGAGAAATCCAAAAAACACTTTTTATAAAAAACATTTCATTTTATCTTTGTCGCAAAGTTTTTGGATTGACCAAAGTCTCCATTTCACAACACTACACACAGTCTTCCCCACTGGGAAAACTGAGGGATACTATTGCACAAACTGCAGGTTCAGCGACCTCCGACAAGCCGCAACCCTCCCCAAAAATCAACATCAAAGGCCTAGTAGGTTCATCCCTTTCCTTCGTACTTTCCGAAACCTTTAAATCGGTTGAGACACCTTTTCTATTGATTTTGAACGATAAGGAAGAGGCTGCCTACCACTTGAACGATTTGGAACAGTTGATCGGGGAAAAAGATGTGCTTTTTTACCCGGGCAGCTACCGTAGACCCTATCAAATTGAAGAGACGGACAATGCCAATGTGCTGCTGCGGGCCGAAGTACTCAACCGCATCAACTCCAGAAAGAAGCCGGCAATCATTGTCACCTATCCTGATGCCCTCTTTGAAAAAGTGGTCACCCGAAAGGAACTGGACAAAAGCACCCTCAAGATAAAATTGGAAGACACCCTTTCGTTGGATTTTTTGAACGAGGTGCTTTTCGAATACCAATTCAAACGGGTGGATTTTGTGACCGAGCCTGGAGAATTTTCGGTACGTGGGGGTATTGTGGATGTATTTTCCTTTTCACATGATGAGCCTTACCGTATTGAATTTTTTGGGGACGAAGTGGACAGCATCCGTACGTTTGATGTAGAGACCCAGCTCTCTCTGGAAAAGGTGAAGAAAATCACCATTATACCCAATGTGGAGAACAAGTTTTTGCAGGAGAGCCGCGAGAGTTTCCTCAAATACATTTCACCCAAAACGGTGGTTTTTGCTAAAAACCCAGCTTTGATCTATGACCGCATTGATTCATTTTTTGCCAAGGCGGAGGAAAGTTTCACCAAACTGAGCGAGGAAATCAAACATGCAAAGCCCCAAGAGCTTTTTGTGGACTCCACTCTGCTGAAATCCCAATTGCAGGATTTTCTATGTGTTGAAATAGGAGCAACTGTTACTTCGAGCGCAGTCGAGAAGCAGACAGAGAACAACAATGTTGCTATTCAATTCAACACCAAACCCCAACCCGCCTTCAATAAAAAATTTGACCTGCTCATTGAAAACCTCAATGAGAATAGGGAAGCGGGTTTCACCAATTACATTTTCTGTTCCACCGAACAGCAGGCCAAGCGTCTTCACGATATTTTTGAGGAAGTGGACCAGACCGTACACTACCAAACCTTGGTTTTTCCTCTGTATCAAGGTTTCATTGATGTAGATTTAAAACTGGCCTGTTACACCGATCATCAAATCTTTGAGCGCTACCACAAGTTTCACCTGAAAAATGGGTACGCCAAAAAACAGGCCATTACCCTAAAAGAACTCAATAAACTTGAGATTGGGGATTATGTAACCCATATTGACCATGGTATTGGCAAATTTGGGGGGTTGCAGAAAATAGATGTGGAGGGCAAGAAACAGGAGGCCATTAAATTGATTTATGGAGATCGGGACATATTATATGTCAGCATCCATTCCCTGCACAAAATATCCAAATACAACGGTAAGGACGGGGCGCCTCCAAAAATATACAAGCTTGGCTCAGCGGCTTGGAAAACGCTTAAGCAAAAGACCAAAAGTCGCGTCAAGCAAATTGCTTTTAACCTCATCCAAGTGTATGCCAAAAGGAGGCTGGAAAAAGGGTTCCAATATGACCCGGACAGTTATTTGCAACACGAGTTGGAGGCCTCATTTTTGTATGAGGACACCCCCGATCAGGAAAAATCCACCCAAGATGTCAAAAAGGACATGGAGAGTGAACGTCCCATGGACCGACTCATCTGTGGGGATGTTGGTTTTGGAAAGACCGAGGTAGCCATCCGTGCGGCCTTCAAGGCCGTTGATAACGGCAAGCAAGTAGCTGTTCTGGTGCCCACCACCATCTTGGCATTCCAACATAGCAGAACCTTTCGAGAGCGTTTGAAAGAGATGCCCGTAACCGTGGATTACTTGAACCGTTTTAGGACCGCCAAGGAGAAAAAGGATGTTCTGGAGCGTTTGGCGGCAGGCAAAATCGATATTATCATCGGAACCCATCAGTTGGTCAACAAAAATGTCCAGTTCAAGGAATTGGGATTATTGATTGTGGATGAGGAGCAAAAATTTGGGGTTTCGGTAAAAGAAAAACTCCGTTCCATCAAGCAAAATGTTGATGTGCTAACACTGACCGCCACACCTATCCCAAGAACCCTGCAATTTAGTTTGATGGCCGCCCGGGATCTATCCGTCATCAACACGCCGCCGCCCAACCGATACCCTATCGAAAGTCAGGTCATTCGGTTCAATGAGGAGATTATCCGTGATGCGGTTTCCTATGAAATCCAAAGAGGCGGGCAGGTATTTTTTATCCATAATCGGATTGAGAACATCAAGGAAGTGGCCGGAATGATCCAACGCTTGGTCCCTGATGCCAAAATTGGAATAGGCCACGGGCAGATGGAAGGCAAAAAACTGGAACAGCTGATGCTGGCCTTTATGAACGGGGAATTTGATGTACTGGTTTCCACCACCATTGTGGAAAGTGGATTGGACGTGACCAACGCCAACACCATTTTCATCAACAATGCCAACAATTTTGGCTTGAGCGATCTACATCAAATGCGAGGCCGTGTAGGCCGAAGCAACAAAAAGGCGTTCTGTTTCTTCATTACCCCTCCGTATGAGGTCATGACTCCCGACGCCCGAAAACGTATCGAGGCCCTAGAGCAATTTACCGATTTGGGAAGTGGATTCAACATTGCCATGAAGGATTTGGAAATCCGTGGTGCCGGTGATTTATTGGGCGGGGAACAGAGTGGTTTTATCAATGAAATTGGGTTTGAGACCTATCAAAAAATATTGACCGAGGCCATAGAGGAACTCAAGGAAAACGAGTTCAAGGAGTTGTACGAGGAAGTGGAAGGCCACAAGGAAAAAGTTTTTGTGAAGGACATTCAACTGGATACGGACTTTGAACTGCTCTTCCCGGATGACTATATCAATAACATCACAGAGCGATTGAACCTCTACACCCAACTCAATGAAATCAAGGATGAGGAAGGGCTCGTAAAATATGAATCCGAGTTGGTCGACCGTTTTGGAGAACTGCCACAGCAAGCCGTGGACCTGTTGAATTCCATTCGGATCAAATGGATCGCCACCCATATTGGTCTGGAAAAGGTCATCATGAAAAAGAGCAAGTTCATGGGGTATTTTATAGCAGACCAGCAATCCAAGTTTTACCAAACCGCCGCCTTCACCCAAGTGTTGCACTATGTACAGCACCATCCCCAACAAGCCAAACTCAAGGAAAAGCAGACCCGTAACGGACTGCGTTTGTTGTTGGTATTCGATAGAGTCACCAGTGTGGAAAAGGCGTTGAAGGTATTGGAACCCCTTAGCCCCCAAAAAGTGGCGGTATCATAGCTCAATATCCATTTATGTCAGAAAAACCAAAGACCTATTTCAACTGGAGTTCCGGCAAGGATTCAGCATTGGCACTTCATTATCTTTTGGAGCAGGGACATTATGAAATTGACCGATTGTTGACCACGGTAAATGCGCATTACAATCGGGTTTCCATGCATGGCTTGCCCAGAAACGTTCTGGAGGCACAAGCAGCATCCGTTGGGATTCCATTGGATATCCTGGAAGTTCCGGAAAAGCCCAGTATGGAACAATACAATGAGTTGATGCGAACCACAGTTACCCAATTGCGCTCCGAAGGGTATACCCATACCGGTTTTGGGGACATCTTTCTGGAAGACCTTAAGCAATATCGGGAGGAGATGCTAAATCCTTATGGATTAACCACACTGTTCCCTTTATGGAAAAAGGACACCAAACAATTGATGGAAGAATTCTTGGGATTGGGGTTTCGGGCAGTGATCATTTGCATCAACAATTCAAAACTGGATGCATCTTTTTTGGGACAGGAATTGTCCCAAGAACTCCTAAACAAATTTCCATCAGATGTTGATCCTTGTGGTGAAAACGGGGAATACCATACGTTCTGTTTTGACGGGCCTATTTTCAAGGCTCCTATCCCATTCAACATTGGAGAAAAGGTCTTCAAGACCTATGATAATCCATCAGACCCCGAAAATGCCATTCAATTTGGGTTTTGTGATACCCACTTGAAATAGGCTAGGATTAAAATGCCCCGTACACCTGCTTTACAAACTCCCCGATTTTTGAAGGTTCCAGCCATCGGGTTACGATGAGCAATCCATTTTTTTGATCCACCACGATGAAATTGCCCCCAAAGCCAGCGGCATAGAATACATGTTCGGGTACCCCTTCCCAATGTCGTGGCCCTTTTTGGTTGAGCCACCACATATAGCCATAATTAACATTGGGGATTGAGGGTTGTGTGGCTTTTTTAATCCACTCCGGACTGATCAACTGTTGTTGGCCCCACTTACCTTGGTTCATGAACACCATTCCAAAACGGGCCATATCCTCGGTAGAGATAAACAAACCGGCACCTGAATGCCCACCTCCGGTGACCGATTTCATCTGTAGCCCATCTATTTCGGTCCAAGCATGGTCATAACCAAACCAGCGCCAAGTGGTGGTGGCCCCAATACGATCCATCAATTGCTCTTTTAAAACCATGGGCAAAGGCTTTCGCCACACATTGGTCAGGGAATAGGCCAAAACATTCACCCGCACATCATTGTATTCCATGACCGTACCGGGCTCATTAAGCTTACGGAATTTCCAATCGTCCAGTCCCCCTTCATTGGGTGGACGGTCCGCCCAATCCTTCAGGCCCCAAAGCTCTCCGGACCAATCCGAGTTTTGTTGCAGCAGATGTTCCCAAGTTATTTTGGTATTGTGTTCTCCATCAAAAGTTCCGTCCCAAACATAATTGGCCACTTTGTCCTTGGTATCCTGAATCAATCCAGCATCTTCTGCCAATCCCGCTACCGTGGACAAAAAGCTCTTGGTAACACTAAAGGTCATATCCACCCTCTTGGTATCACCCCAAGAAGCAAGGATATAGCCATCCTTTAAAATCATTCCTGCTGGACCACCCCGTTTTTTGGTTGGTCCCAAAATTTCATGAAAAGGTTCTCGCTGAAATCCTTCCAGAATGGCACGTCGCAAATCCCTGGACCCAGAATATTCGTTAGCCTTGGCAAAATCCACAGCCTCGCCCAACTGCTGCACATTATACTTAAATTGATTTTTGTCCGCCATTTTCCATGACGCATTTCGTTCGGGAAAATAGAGGTCTTGTGCCATGGTGGGTAGATAACCCAATACACATAGAAATAAGGAGAGGCTCAACAATGGTTTCATAGAATAGATAGACTTAATAATTGTTTGAAGTTAACAATTGTTGTCGGAACCATTTCAATATTCAATAGGATAATAAGGTTACCCCATATTCCCGAAGTATTACGGAATATGGACGCAAAAATATCGGTCTCTCAATCCTAAGTTATAAAGACTTTAGATCTTTTATGGTCTTAAAGGCCACATCGACCTGTTCTTCGTTGACTAGAATAGTGAACTCATTGGTGGTGGAAATCACTTCGTACAAAATGATGCCCTCCCAGGCCAATCGCTGAAAAATAAAATAATAGATTCCCGGCACGGATACATTCTCCGATGGGAGTTTTACGGTAATCGAGGAAAGTCCTTCCACTTTTTGGGTACAGCGCTCCGTCTTAAAATATTTTTCCACCACGCGATCCATAATATTGCTGATCACAATATTGATTTCGTTCACTCCACGGGAAGAGGTATAGAACACATCCTGATTGGCATTTACTTCCTCCAAGAGTCGGGCCTGTTGTTGTAATATGGTATCAGAGGCCAAGAAGGTATAATCGGTCAAATTGGAACGCACTGTAATTTCCCCAATGTTCTTGAGGACCTTCACTATTCTATGTGTGGCCCTGAATTCAAGGTCGTCTGATAGTCTTTTAAGGGCCATCACAATGGCCCCATCCTTAACGTCCTTGCCCAATTCATCGGCAATTTCGGGTTTGATTTGACGGGAAAGAGAAGTCAGGTTGATGATGCCCTGCGCAAGGGCGGTTTGCAAAAAAGGTTTCTTTTTGATGTAATGTTCAACTACCGCTGAGATTGTTTTCATTTTTAGGTTTAGTTTGGCTTCACCACAAAAATAACATATTGTTACAAAACGAACAAATGGTTAAAAATAATAAAAAGCATCTTCAAGATGCTCTATTTCAAAACCATTGCCCTTTTTAACCACCTTGACAATATCAAAACGAACCTCTACATCTAGGTCCTCTTGTTGCACATACTGATTTGCAGCCATGGCTAAAAGCTGTATCTTTTTGGAACTCACCACCTCTGAAATATCTTCCAAAAAGCCCATATTTCTTGACTTCACCTCAACAACGACCAAGGTATTTCCTTTTTGGGCAACTATATCGATTTCGCCTTTGAGGTACCGGTAATTTCTGGCACAAATCCCATACCCCTTGTTCAACAGAAAATCTACTGCCAGTTGCTCTCCTAGTTTCCCAAATTCAGTGTGTTTTGCCATCAAAAAAGAAAAATACTGAAAAAAAGATGCATTTCATCGAAAAATTTGGTAGTTCATGGGGTGCAGAACGTTAAGATTGTAATTTGTTGGCCCAATTGAACCACATCCAACATTAGCATAAACATATAGTTGCCCCGAACTATGTACCAAATTAACGCCAGAATTTGCTATGGAGTACTTTATCAATTGTAATACCTCGACCTTAGCGCCGTACACTACTCCATTGGATCGGCTACGTGCCGCCCATCTCTATCGGAGACTTGATTTCAGTGCCTCGGTCCCAACCATCAACAACGCCATAAATCAAAATGCAGGGAGTTTGGTAGACAGTCTAGTGGATCAAGCACTGGCCGCTCCGGTAATTCCTGCACCGGCATGGGCGGATTGGACCAATGCCAACTATCCGGACGATGATGATCTGGCGGGACAGATGCGAAGGGCCCAATTCGAGGAGTTTTCAATCGCCTACGGCAATGCACTCCTCACCAACGGTCTTCGAGATCGAATGAGCTTCTTTTGGAGCAATCATTTTGTTACCGAGATCGATGTGTACAACTGCAACCAATTTCTTTACTACTATATCAATTGCCTGCAACGAAACGCCTTGGGCAATTTTAAGACCTTTGTCCACGAAATTGGCCTCACCAGTGCCATGCTGTATTATTTGGACGGGGTACGAAACCGAGGGAACAATCCCAATGAAAACTACGGTAGGGAACTTTTTGAACTGTTTACCTTGGGTGAGGGAAACGCCTATACCGAACAAGATATCATTGAAACTTCAAAAGCGTTATCGGGATATACGGAAACCGGGGAAGAAGGATGCACACAAGTAACCTTCAACGCTGAGGATTTCAATACAGAGAATAAGACCATTTTTGGTCAAACTGGCAATTGGGGGTATGATGATGTCATTGACATTCTCTTCAACGAAAGAGGGAATGAGATTGCAGGGTTTATCTGCAAGAAGCTTTATGAATATTTTGTGCACCCAGATTCCACCGGGGAAGAAGGCGGTAATGCCTTGGACATTATTAACGGGATGGCACAAACTTTTGTGGCCAACAATTTTGAAATTGCCCCAGTACTTCGTCAGCTTTTTAAAAGTCAACACTTTTTTGACGAGACTACGATCGGGGTCATTATAAAAAGTCCGTTCGACCTGTATCTGAACATGGTCAAGGAAACCGGTTTTGGGTATGACGATACCACCGTGATCAATATGATAGATTCTGCCGGGCTTATAGGTCAGCAACTTTTTGACCCCTATGATGTGGCCGGTTGGCAAAGAGACAGGCAATGGATCAATACCAATTTCATTATTGGCCGTTGGTTGACATCGGAAATGTTCCTACAGCGTTTCTACCAAGACAATGCCGAACAATTCAGGGATTTGGGTCTGGCACTTTCGGGCAATGCAGGACAGACAAGCAACAATCCGGATTTGGTGGCGAAACCCATAATAGACTGGTTTACACCAAAAGGCCTACTGACCGATGCCGACTATGATAGAGCCTATATCGCTTTCAGAAGCGATGTGGACGTTAACTACTACGAAGGGGGGACACAACCCTCTTGGACTTTGCTGGGTTGGGAAACTGGACCTTCGCAAGTATACCTATTGTTAAGACACATGTCCAGAGAACCCGAATTTCAACTTAAATAACCCTACACCATGTGCGATTCTCACCACAACCACAATACAACTCCATATAAGGGTCTTGAGCATGAAGGCCACGATTTGGAACACAAAAACTGGAGCAGACGTTCCTTTATCCAAGCCTTGGGTATTGCAGGGTCGGGTTCCATGTTCTTGGGGAGCAATCTTATTTCGGCCTCGGCTCCTTCACCGTTGACCGCTGCGATTGCCGCTGCCGAAACAGACAATATTTTGGTCCTGATCAGGTTGTCCGGAGGAAATGATGGACTGAGCACCGTAATTCCCATACAACAATATGATTCCTATGCCAATGCAAGGCCCAATATCTACATCCCAGAAAGTAAGATCTTAAAGCTGACGGACGATTTTGGTGTTCCCACCTATATGAACTCATTGGAATCGCTTTGGGGTGATGGCCAGTTCAAGGCCGTGCACGGGGTAGGTTACGAAAACCAAAGCCTTTCCCATTTTACCGGTTCCGATATTTTTGCGAACACCGATTTGAACACTACGGGTTTCAGTGGGGAGCGCACAGGTTGGATGGGAAGACATTTTGAAGAACTATATCCAGATTATCTCATCAATCCTCCTGAAGCCCCTGCCGCCATTCAAATTGGGAATCTGGCCAACTTGGTCTTTCAGGGCGAGGAAACCAACTACGCCTTTGTAACGAACAATGTGGAACAGTTACAGCAGATCGCTGAGACGGGTTTGTTTTATGATGTGGATGAAAACACTCCGTTTGATGACTGTATGTACGGTGATCAATTACGCTTTTTAAGAGGTGTGGCCAATACCACCTACGAATATGCCGGCAAAATCCACGAAGCCTATGAGCGAGGAGATGCATTGCGCTGCGTGGAATACCAAGACAATGGCTTTGCAAGACAATTGGCCCTGTTGGCCAAGTTGATCAAAGGAGGTCTTGGCACTAAAGTATATATGATTTCAATTGGCGGTTTTGACACACACGGAAACCAGCCCATTGTACACGAAAGGCTGATGAGCAATCTCTCTATTGCCATCAACAACTTTTATGAAGATTTGGCCTGTACCGAGCAAGATGACAAGGTACTGAGCATGACCTTCTCCGAATTTGGCCGTAGGATATTTGAAAATGGTTCCAATGGTACCGACCACGGTAAAGCCGCCCCTACCCTTTTCTTCGGGTCTGGATTGAGTGGAAGTGCCTTTGTGGGCGATCACCCTTCCCTAGACGAGCCCAATAACCGAGGAAATTTGGAATACACCATGGACTTCAGGGACCTTTATGGTACCGTTTTGGCTGAATGGCTTTGTGTTCCCCGAGCATCGGTGGAACAACATTTGTTGGGATACACCTACAGGGCCATTGATCTTGGATTTAACTGTAGCGGCGAAGAGTTTGATGATATCGCCATGGACAACGACCCTCCAACCTTCCCGGAAACACCTCCGGGTGAAGATGGAATGGACCCCAATCCAGATTTGTTGAACAACATTGTGCATACTCCCTACTATCCTAACCAGCGCGCACCACACATTCATTTGGAAATGCCCATTGCCGCCCATGTGGACATTGAACTCTTCAACATTCTGGGACAAAAAGTGGGAACCGTATTCAATGAGATGATGCTGGAAGGCTCAACCGAAATCAATATTAGAGAAAATATGCGGGATAGTTTGGCCACAGGAAAATACATATACAGAATATCCGTTGCGGATAAGCGAATGAGCAAATCCGTAATGATCATGTAACAAGAGCGGGACACTAGTCAGTTATGGCAAAAGCCTCCAGTTGCGCAACCCCACACCCCAATTTTGGGTTGCATGATTCGGAGGTTTTGCTTTTTCACGCCCAGCCATTTTAGGCTTCTTGCAAAATGAGTATTTTTGGGGCCTAATTATACCATTCATGCCCAAGACAATGTCTCCTTCAAGATATACCATTACCGCTGCGCTGCCCTATACCAACGGACCCATCCATATTGGCCATTTGGCCGGGGTCTATGTCCCTGCGGATATCTATTCCCGCTACCTTAGACTAAAAGGTGAGGATGTGGCCTTTATTTGTGGTAGCGATGAACACGGGGTGGCCATCCCCATGAAGGCCAAAAAAGAAGGCGTCTCCCCAAAAGAGATCATAGACAAGTACCACGGCATCATAAAAAAATCATTTGCCGAATTTGGGATTTCCTTTGACAACTATTCCAGGACTTCGGCAGAGGTGCACCATAAAACCGCTTCGGACTTTTTTAAAAAACTCTATGATCAAGATGATTTTATTGAGGAAGAGACCGAACAATTGTATGATGAGGAGGCACAACAATTTCTGGCCGATAGGTTTGTGATCGGTACCTGTCCCAAATGCGGACATGAGGAAGCTTATGGCGACCAATGTGAAAACTGTGGCTCGTCCTTGAACGCAACCGATCTCATCAACCCAAAATCAACCATAACCGGAGGGGTTCCTGTGCTTAAAACAACCAAACACTGGTTTTTGCCTTTGGACCGTTATGAAGATTTTCTCAAAGAATGGATTCTGGAAGGCCATAAATCCGACTGGAAACCTAATGTTTACGGTCAATGCAAATCATGGATAGACGATGGACTAAAGCCCCGCGCTGTGACCCGCGATTTGGATTGGGGAATCCCCGTTCCTGTGGAAGGCGGCGAGGGAAAAGTACTCTACGTTTGGTTTGATGCCCCTATCGGATACATCTCCTCCACCAAGGAATGGGCCAAACGTGAAGGAAAAGATTGGAAGCCCTATTGGACGGACAAAGACACCAAGTTGGTACATTTTATTGGAAAGGACAATATTGTGTTCCACTGTATCATCTTCCCAAGCATGCTCAAGGCCCATGGCGATTTTATTTTGCCGGAAAACGTACCGGCCAATGAATTTTTGAACTTGGAGGGCAATAAGCTTTCCACCTCAAAGAATTGGGCCGTTTGGCTGCACGAGTATTTGGAAGAGTTCCCCAGCATGCAAGATGTGCTTCGCTACGCCTTGACCGCCAATGCCCCGGAGACCAAGGACAACGATTTTACCTGGAAGGATTTTCAGGCTCGCAATAACAATGAATTGGTGGCCATTTTCGGGAATTTCGTGAACCGTGTAGCGGTATTGAGCCATAAATATTACAATGGGGTGGTACCTACTCCCAACACCTTCACCGATTTGGACAAGCAAACCCTGCAAGCCCTTAAGGGCTTTCCCGAAATACTTTCCAACTCCTTGGAGCGGTACCGCTTTCGTGAAGGCAGTCAGGAGCTGATGAACTTGGCCCGATTGGGTAACAAATACCTGGCCGATGAAGAACCTTGGAAGTTGATAAAGACCGATGAGGAACGCGTACAGACCATTATGTACGTTGCCCTTCAGATTGCTACTGGTTTGGCCGTACTCAGTGAACCCTTTTTGCCTTTTACTTCGGAAAAATTAAAGAACATCCTAAACATAGGTTCGAGCGCAGTCGAAATCAATTGGGATAGTGTAAGTTCTTCCGAAACCTTACTCCCTGTAGGGCATCAAATCAACCCAAGTGAACTCCTCTTCAGAAAAATTGAAGATGCGGAGATCCAACAACAATTGGACAAACTGGAAGCCACCAAAAAAGTAAATGCACAAATGGACAAAGCCGTTACCCCTGAAAAAGACACCATCACTTTTGACGATTTCACCAAACTGGATATGCGGGTGGGCACCATTGTGGAAGCCGAAAAAATGCCCAAGGCCAACAAGCTCTTGGTATTGAAGGTGGATACCGGACTGGATACCCGAACCATTGTTTCTGGAATTGCCGAAAGCTTTAAGCCCGAAGATATCGTGGGGAAAAAAGTGACCGTTTTGGTAAACCTCACCCCTAGGAAATTGCGCGGTGTGGAAAGTCAAGGGATGATCTTGATGACCGAAAACCAAGAAGGAAAATTGGTGTTCGTCAACCCAGATGAAGATGGGGTTGGGAATGGGGAAAGTATTAACTAAATTAGGCGATAAAACATGAAGAAATCAACCTTGTTTTATTTGCTTATCATCCCTGCATTCATTTCACATGTATTTGCTCAGGAAGTACTTTTTGAAAAGCAACTACCCACTGATTTCAAAGTAAAAAGTACATATCAGATCACCAATCTTTCCGATTATGAAATGAGCCTATTTTTTGCGGACAACAAAAAAATGTTGGCCACACTTGTCAACTCTAATCTTGAAGAAGTTGGTTCTTTTGAGGCCTCAACTTTTCCCAAGGAATATAATATCCCATTTGGCGCACAAAAAAAGGGCAACAATCTTTTTATATTTTATCTGACCAATAGATCAAAAGATGAATTTGGCGTGGTCGAGGTCGATTTCAATTCAAATTCCACTAAATCAGAGCCTCTTGACCTGAAATTCAAAAAAGAGACTTTTCTACAAGCTTTTGACCATAATGGAAAAGTACATATCCTTAGCATTCAAGATAAATCCAGTATCCTAAATTTCTATGTGTTTGATGACCAAGGCGGGTATTCAAAAAAAACATTGGACCTTACCCATGAAAAATTTAGATATTGGGACAATTCTTTAGTGGACATTTACACCCTGATGTCACAACCTTTTGGCGGAAAGGTTGAAGAATTATTGGTTAAAATAGATGCTTCAACACCAAATTCCTTGGAAACATCTGCGGCAGCATCCAAACTCTTTCTTGAAAAAGATGCTTTCTACCTTACTTTTGAAAGTAATAGAAGTTATAGCCAAGTTATCCAAATCGATCCTGAAGATTTTGGATATGGAATAACAACGTTCAATAAACCTTATATAGCCAATGCGCCTGCATGGAAAAAATCAAATAGTTTTATTTACAAAGGGCATTATTTGGGGGTAACTGCCACCAACAATATTTTAAAGTTTGAGATTAAGGATTATAATAGCAGGGATGTTCTGCAAACCTATACCATAGAAAAAAACAAGGACATCGATTTTAAAAATACCCCTATAGGAGTAGATGGCTCACTCTACGGTAATAATCTTCGAGAAATTGAAAATGAGAATAGGTTCTTAAGAGATGTATCTGATGACGAAATTGGTGTTTCCATCTATCCTGCCAATGAGAATCACATCGTTTCTTTAGGATCTTTTAAAAAGGTAAAAATCCCTATCATTGGATATGCTTTTCCCATTACTGAAATCGGATTTTTAAACGTTACCGGTTTCGCTTATTTCAATGTTACCAATAGTCATTCAACTTATTTCAAATCCATTTTCAATCAAAATTTTGAACATCAGAAAGGCAATGTCCCGCAGAATAGTTTTGACAAAATCAGTAGTTATCTAGAAAACAATAAAGACATTGACTCTAAAGACGTTTTCAAATCAAGAGAAGAAACTATTTTGGGCTATATAACTGATGAAAATGTTTATAAAATGGTTACGTTTTAGTTAGAAACACCCCAAATTCACTTTCTTACTATTCGAAAACGTACTTAACCTTTATTAGAAAATGCAGCTTGTTCCTTATATCGTTCGCCACACCCAGCTTTCGGAAAAAAGTGTGGAGAACACCGTGGCCTTGTTGAACGAAGATTGTACCGTTCCCTTTATCTCCCGTTATCGAAAAGAACGCACTGGCAATTTGGATGAAGTCCAAGTTGGGACCATTGTACAGTATAAGACCCAGTTTGAGGCCCTGGAAAAGCGAAAATCCGCCATTATCAAAGCGGTCGAGGAACAGGGCGCACTCACACCAGAGTTGAAGGCAAAGCTCCAGGACTGTGCCGACCTTACCAGTCTGGAAGATCTTTACCTCCCTTTCAAGAAAAGTAAAAAGACCAAAGCCGAAACCGCCCGAAAGAATGGGTTGGAACCCTTGGCAAAAATCATCATGGCCCAGCGGAGTGATGAAATTGAGTTCATCGCTTCCAAATATCTGGGCAAGGACGTCAACAATGAAGATGAAGCTCTGGAAGGTGCCCGCCACATCATTGCGGAATGGATCAATGAACGTTCGGATATCCGTAATCAGCTGCGCAACCAGCTGGAACGCCATGCCGTGATCACCACCAAGGTCATCAAAACCAAAAAAGAGGACGAAAAAGCCCAAAAGTTCCGCGACTATTTCGATTGGAGCGAGCCACTGGACCGTTGCCCCTCCCACCGGTTTTTAGCCATCATGCGAGCTGAAAAGGAAGGATTTGTCCGGGTTAAGATTGAAATCGATGATGACAGGGCACTCGATGCTATGGAAAGACGCATCATCAAATCAAACAATGCCTGTTCGCAACAGATTGAACTGGCGATTGCGGATGCCTATAAACGCCTTTTGTTCCCCTCCCTTTCCAACGAACTTTTGAAGACCGCCAAGGAAAAAGCGGATACTTCGGCCATACAGGTATTCTCCAAAAACCTAAAGCAATTGCTATTGGGTGCTCCTTTGGGCGAAAAACGTATTTTGGCCATAGACCCGGGGTTCAGAACGGGCTGTAAAGTGGTGTGTTTGGATGCACAAGGCGATTTAAAACACAACGAGACCATTTACCCCCATCCACCCCAACGGGACAGTGCAGGGGCCATCAAAAAGATAAGTTCCTTGGTTGATGCGTACAAAATTGAGGCCATTGCCATTGGCAATGGTACCGCATCACGGGAGACGGAGCAATTGGTAAAACGCATCGCTTTCAAAAATCCCATTGAGGTTTTTGTGGTCAGTGAAGCAGGGGCTTCGATTTATTCGGCCTCCAAGATTGCCCGGGATGAATTCCCCAACTACGATGTTACCGTTAGGGGTGCCGTCTCCATTGGGCGCCGTTTGGCGGACCCTTTGGCCGAATTGGTGAAAATAGATGCCAAATCCATTGGGGTGGGCCAATACCAACACGATGTGGACCAAACCCAATTGAAAACCTCCTTGGACACCGTAGTGGAGAGTTGTGTGAACTCGGTTGGGGTCAACATCAATACCGCCAGTGTGCCCCTTCTCAGTTATGTGTCGGGCATCGGTCCAAAACTGGCCGAAAACATTGTTACCTATCGCAATGAACATGGTGCCTTTACCAGTAGGGACCAGATTAAAAAAGTGCCCCGCCTTGGCGGAAAAGCCTTTGAGCAAAGTGCCGGGTTCCTACGTATCAAAGAGGGTGAAAATCCATTGGACGACTCGGCCGTTCACCCGGAAAGTTACGCCATCGTCAAAAAAATGGTGAAGGACCAGGGCATTTCCTTGAAAGAAATCGTGGGCAACAAATCGGTCTTACAAAGCATCGACCTTGAATCCTACTGCACCGACGATATTGGGATTCCTACTTTAAAAGATATTCTGGGAGAACTGGAAAAACCCGGTTTGGACCGCAGGGAAAAAGCCAAGGTGTTTACCTTCAACCAAAACATCAAGGAAATAACCGATCTAAGACAGGGCCAGCTATTGCCGGGCATTGTCAACAACATCACCAATTTTGGTTGCTTTGTGGACATCGGCATCAAGGAAAGTGGGCTCGTCCATATTTCCAATCTTTCAGATACTTTTGTGAAGGATGTCAACGAACACGTCAGCCTTCATCAGCAAGTGGTGGTCAAGGTATTGGATGTGGATGTGGCCAGAAAGCGCATTCAGTTGGCATTACATCAATAAAGAAATGGCCCAATGCTCAAAATAGCATTCCATCCCATTTACAAACACCATTTGCCCAATGGGCATCGGTTCCCCATGCTGAAGTATGAGCTTTTGCCACAGCAATTGCTCCATGAAGGTAGCTGTTCCCCAAATAATTTTTTTGAGCCTTCCCTTCCCAATGACGAGCACATTTTGGCGGTACATGATGAAAGCTATTACCGGGATTTGATCAACCTAGATCTGGACAAAAGCGCTGCTCGAAAAATCGGCTTTCCCCTGAGCGGGGAGTTAATAGAACGGGAACGGATCATTGCAGATGGAACCATCAAGGGGTGCGAGTTTGCCTTGGAACATGGTGTGGCCATGAACATTGCAGGAGGCACCCACCATGCCTATTCCAATCGAGCCGAAGCCTTTTGTCTGCTGAACGATCAAGCCATCGGTGCCCGTTACCTTCAACAGCATCATTTGGCCAAGCAAATCTTAATTGTTGACTTGGACGTGCACCAAGGCAATGGTACCGCTGAGATTTTTCAGGACGACCCCACTGTTTTTACATTTTCCATGCACGGTAAGGGCAATTATCCCTTCAAAAAAGAGACTTCGGATTTGGACATCTCTTTGGAAAAGGACACCACCGACGAAACCTATCTTTCCATCCTAAAGAAGACCCTACCGGAACTTTTGGAAAAGGTACAACCGGATTTTATCTTCTACCTCTGTGGTGTGGATGTGTTGGCTTCGGATAAACTGGGCACCTTGGCCATGAGTTTGGAGGGATGCAAAGAGCGCGACCGCTATGTGTTGCAAACCTGTTTTGATGCCAAAATTCCAGTGCAATGCAGTATGGGCGGCGGGTATTCCCCGGACATCAAGATCATTGTGGAGGCCCACGCCAATACATTTCGGTTGGCGCAGGATATTTATGCGTAATTTTACCGACTATTGCTATTTTCAATCGCTATGAAATCGCTGAAATACCTTTTTATTTTATTGATGGCACTTCCTGTTGTCGGTCAAGATTTTCAATCTAAAAAAGACAAAACGCTCTGGAACGACTTTACTTACGATGTCGGAAATATTTTTGGAGGAGTGGGTCATGCCTATTCACGTCCCTTTCACTGGAAAGGAAACGACTGGGCCAATTTTGGGTATTTGACAGGGGGCACTTTGCTCCTTTTTACCGTGGATGACCAACTCAACGATTGGAAAAATGGTTTTCGTGAGGACATTCCGGATTTTGTGATCGACTATGGACATGAGTATGGCAGCCCGGAGAACAATTACATGCTCACGGGCGGGGTGTACTTGGCAGGTCTTTTCACCAAAAACGAAAAATTGAGACGTACCGGAGTTCTCTTGATTTCCTCTGCCACGGCGGGTGGTTTTTTACAGCAAGTAAGTAAGCGTATCGTTGGTAGGGCCAGACCCAAAAGTGGAGCCAGCTCCAGTACGTTTGATCCATTGCACTTGGACCGTGTATATGATTATGATTCTTTCCCATCTGGCCATGCCATGTTGGCCTTCAGTAATGCCTATGCCATTGCCAAGCAATTCAAGAACCCTTGGGTAAAGGCAGGGATCTATACCGTTGGTCTGGTACCGGGATTTGTCCGGGTGATGGATGATTTCCATTGGATTTCCGATGTTGCTTTCAGTACCGTCCTGAGTATTTTTATTGTGGAATCCATAGACCGTTATTTGGACTCCAAATACGATGAAAAATACAACGACAACGAGAAAAAATTAAGTTGGAACCTTTCCTTTGGTCCCAATACCATGGGGGTCTCCCTCCGTTTTTAAACCGGGGACAGCCAGCTGTTGATAATTTTTTTATTTAGATTGATTTAAAATAACTATTTTTGGCCCTCTACTTCATTGATAGATGGGAAAGAAGAAGAAAAAAGAAGCCAAAAAACAGAAAAAGGCCTTGTTGAAAGAGCTACCGCTCACCGATTGCAAGACCAAATGCTGTAAAAAATATAAAAAGGGGGAAAACAAGCGCTGCAAACGTTGTCCCTGTTTTGACCTTTTCAAAAAAGTTGCATAAAAATCCACCGATCGGTGGATTTTTTGGTTTTATGGGTTTCGCTTTTTGGAAGTGTTCAGTACCATTCCGGTCTCCATTAACTGCCTGAGGTATTCCGCATCCGAAATGGACAGATATTCGTGTGCCCTTTCAAAAAAACGTCCGCTGTGGGCACAAGTTTCCGAACAATGCTGCAAGTGCTGTTGATAGGCATCTTTTTTGCCTTTCATGTATACCAAATAGGCCGCAAAGTTTTCCGTGCCCAATTGCCTTTCATAATTACGCTGGTCCGTCCAATAATCTTGTTCGTCCTGCAGGTTCACGGTATGCAACGTCTGCTCATACTGGGCATCCCTTAGGGCAAGATTTTCATAAAACCTAAAGTTTTGAAGCGCAACGTTCCCCTGTTGGGCCAGCAGCAATGGTCCAACGCAAAGGAACAATATCAGGGGGGTTACCGTTTTCATAACAATCCTTTTTTAGTAAGACGAACAAGTACCCCAACGCTTGCACATATCTACTTTAAGGTATCGTAAAATCATCATAAACAAAAAGAAAGGGGACCAACTGTCCCCTTTCTCGGTCATATGTGAAAATTGTACTATTTCCCCAACATTAAAAGCTCATTACATTTAATTTCAGTGATATAGCGTTTCTCGCCTTCCTTGGTTTCATAGGCACGGGACATTAATTTTCCTTCAATGATGACTTCCTTGCCCTTGACCAGGTAATTTTCGGCAATTTCTGCCATTTTTCCCCAAGCAACAATGTTGTGCCATTGGGTATCGGTCACTTTTTCTCCATCGCCATTTTTATAGGATTCATTGGTGGCCACGGCAAACTTGGCCAATTTGCTCCCATTCTCCATGGTAATGATTTCTGGGTCGTTGCCCAAGTTTCCAATCAATTGTACTTTGTTTCGTAATGAATTCATGATGTAAGATTTAAGCGTTAAACTGTTATTGGTATCGACTGGGTTTTGTTCGACAGGGCAAACTTAGAAACTCCTAAAACCATGAATCGGTTTGAAATCATTTGTTTTCGTTTGTAAACGGATGTAAATGATTTTAATCGATTCTTAAACCCTCTTCAGCAAAAAACCAAGTGACCCATAACAAACATTAGGTGTCTTATAAATGAAACAGAACACCTAAACCATGGCAGCCATACGAAGCATTAACAAATACACGGTGATCAAGCGATTCAGTCTTGGAAAACGGATGTACGATAAATTGGAAACCATCTACATCCAAGAGCATGATCACCAAAATGGGGAATCGCAAAAAGTCTTTAATAGTGATCAGGAGTATGTCATTGATATTTCTGCCGACATCTATCTGGCCCTCAACAAGGATTTCATTGTACGTAGTGTGGACAACCAATGAAATTCCAGTATTTCCCATAAACGTTAATCTTGTGTTTACGAACGTTAAACCCTGTTAAATCCTTGGTTTTACGCAATATACTTTTATATTAAAGATATGGATGTCACAATAATTTACTTCAAAAGCATTGTATTCTAGGTCGAGCAATTGACCCTCATATCCACATTGGGAATGCTTCTCTTCCCACAACCCAACGTACAAAAAACGCATTTATATTAAGGCCGATTTTTCGACTTGATATGATATGCCACAAATTGAAATCAAAGTCAAATCAGAAATAAAAAACAAAAAATGGAAACTGTAAAAACAAAGAATAAAGCATTTAAGAAATTAGGCTTCACTTATTTGGAGACTGCTGAGATTGTAGTGACCCTAAACACCTTATTGGCCAACTATCAGGTATTCTACAACAAACTCAGAAATTTTCATTGGAACATTGAAGGCCCAGAGTTTTTTGAGCTCCATGAAATATTTGAAAATGAATACAACACCGCCAAGGAAAACATTGATATTATTGCGGAACGCATACGTGTGTTTGGCGTAAAGCCCAATTTCACTTTGAAAAAGACCCTAGATCTTTCCGACATAAAGGAACCTGAAAAAGAACTATCTGCCATAGAAATGGTACGGGAAGTCTTAAATGATTATGAAATACTGCACAACAATATGCTGGACGGTATCAACGCAGCTTTGGAAAGTGGTGATGTGGCCACGGAACAAATCCTGACCGATTTCCTCATGCACATGGAAAAAAGAAATTGGATGTTCACTTCTTATCTCAAATAATTCCTAACCATCCCTCGAGAAAGAAATATGTATCATTCAAAACGTTTACACATGAAAACCCTAACAGCATCTTTATCAATTTTTATACTAACCGGTATGATTGGATATGGCCAAAACCAAGACACGGGTCATATGAACGCCACCATCCATAAAACCTTTTCCATTGAAAAAAATGGAACCGAGGTTCCATACAATCTCAAGGTCATGGAACATAGAAATTACCCCATGGTGCTAAATGAAAAAGAAAAGAGTCATGTCAACCAAAATCGAAAAGCGAAACCCGCGATAGTCACCAAACTCATTGCCGTGGACAAGGATAATGACCAGAACTATGATCATTACATGGTCTTAAAGTACAGACGATCGGTTACCGATAGTTTTAAGGTAGTCCCCACAAAAGAAGGCTTTGCCGTAAGGGTGGATGACAAGACCATGCAGTATTTTATAACAAAAGGTATTTATTTTATCGATAACAGCGACAAAGACTTTTTCTCTGTAGAAGAATTCAGGGAAATATAATCTCTTTTTCAGATTTCGTTTTTTGATTGACAAATGGGCCGGGAGCATATCCCGGCTTTTTTGTTGTGAAAAATTGGGGCAAGCATAATACCTTTGGTGATATCAACATTAAATAATTTCTATGGCACCTTGGTTGCAACCCATTACGTTGGAAGGAGAATTGGTAAAGCTGGTTCCCATGTTAACCGAACATAGAGACGCTTTGGTCTCTGCAGCTTCAGATGGCAAACTCTGGGAATTGTGGTATACTTCCGTTCCATCCACCGACACCATTGACACCTACATGGGCATCGCCTTTTCCGAACAAAAAGCGGAGAGGGCGCTTCCGTTTGCCATTATCGACAAAAAAACCGACACTGTGGTGGGTAGTACCCGCTACCTGAATGCCGATACCCAAAACAGAAGGGTAGAAATTGGGGCCACTTGGTATGCTCAACGAGTGCAACGAACCGGCGTAAATACCGAATGCAAGTATCTACTCTTGAAACACGCTTTTGAAGTGTTGGATTGCATAGCGGTAGAGTTCAGGACCCATTTCCACAATTTTCCTTCGCGCAATGCCATTCTCCGTTTGGGGGCCAAACAAGAAGGAATCCTGAGAAACCATCGAATTGATGAAAAAGGGGTTATTCGAGATACAGTCCTTTTTTCCATTTTGGATAGTGAGTGGAATTCTGTAAAAACTTCCTTGGAATTTAAAATGAGAAGAGGGAAATCCATGCCCTGATTACATTTTGGCCTGTTTCAAAAGACTCGCAAAATTATAACTGGCCAATTCCAGATTCCGGTAACTTTTGGCCTTGGCATCCTCCAAATTGCCCACATGGTTTAAAATGGAAACTCCATATTGAAGTCCCATCTTCTGCATTTCTTCTATGGAAACATCCATGGAACCACAAAAAGCGGCAACCGGGATATTTTTGGCCCGGGCCCTGCGCACTACCCCATTGATGGTTTTTCCGGAAAAAGTTTGACCATCCATTTGTCCTTCGCCAGTGATGACCCAATCGGCATCTTCCAAGGCCTCATCAAAACGGGCCAATTGCATCACCAAATCCACCCCAGGCGTTAAATGGGCATTCAAGAAAACAAAGGTCCCAGCTCCCATACCCCCTGCGGCACCAGCTCCCGGGATTTGCTGTACATCCACATCAAAAACAGCTTGGAGTACTTGCGCAAAACTTTCCAACCCTTGGTCCAAAAAGACCACTTCATCTGGAGAAGCTCCCTTCTGGGGACCATATATATGGGCCGCGCCTTGTTTGCCATGCAAGGGGTTATTGACATCACAGGCCACCTGAACATTGATTTCAGATAGTTTCCCATGAACTTTTTCCTTGCTGATGTGCTTTACATGGATGAGATTCCTCCCCACAGGTTCCAAAATTCGTCCGTCTTTGTCCAAAAATTCATACCCCAAAGCCATGGCCATCCCCATGCCTCCATCATTGGTGGCACTGCCCCCAATGCCAAGAACAATGTTCCTAGCCCCTTTTTCCATCGCATCCACCACCATTTCACCTGTTCCCAAAGAAGTGGTATGCATGCAGTTCATTTCCGATTTGGCCAATAATTTATACCCCGAAGCTTCGGACATTTCTATAAAGGCGGTTTCCCCATCTCCCGAAAGTAGATATGCTGCTTCCATATCCCGGAAAAGGGGGTCCTTTACCGTAAGGGAAACCATGGTGGCATTCAAGTAATGTCCAACAATTTCAATGGTACCGTCCCCACCATCTGCCAGGGGTTTTTTGACCATTTCAGCAGTAGGAAAAACTTTTTTTATACCACTTTCAACGGCATCGCAAAATTGCCGCCCAGTAAGCGAACCTTTATATTTATCGGGTGCCAGAACAAATTTCATACTTACAATTTACTCAAGAATATTGGAGAATACCCCAGTTTTTTATGTTTTGAAGTTTTATAGATCATAAAACGGCACAGGTTTTGCTTCTTGGGGGGAAGTATTTACCTTTAAATAAAAAATCAAAACGCATGAAAAAAGTAATCATTCCCATCATCGGGTTATTGTTCTCAACAGCAATTTTTGCACAGTCAAAGAGTTTCTTGGATGTTCCCTATTTGGAAACCTCTGCCCAAGTGGACACTTTGGTCACCCCAGATAAAATTTACCTCAACATCACCATCCAAGAAAAGGACTCCAAAGGCCGAAATTCCGTGGAAGAGCAGGAAAACAAAATGGCTCAACGCTTAAAGGCCCTCGGAGTGGATTTGGACAAGCAATTGGTGATCAAGGACCTTAGCAGCAACTTTCAAAAATATTTTTTACGCGGCAAGGAAGTGCTAAAGAGCAAGCAATATTCCCTTTTGGTATACTCTGGAAAACAGGCCGGAGAGGTATTGATGGCCTTGGAGCAGTTGGATATTGCCAACGCCTTTTTGGAAAAAACCGAATATTCCAAAATGGATGAACTGGAACTGGAACTGAAGACCAGGGCCGTGAAAAAGGCCAAGCAAAAGGCCAATGCCCTCACCAAACCGTTGGGACAAAAAGTGGGTATGGCCCTTCATATTGCAGACAACTCGCAACCATATTATCCACGATACAACCAAGCACCAATGATGGAGATGAAGACAGTGAGTGCCGATATGGGCCAAGCACAACCCTTGGACATCGATTTTGAGAAAATAAAAGTGGAGACCACGGTAAATGTAAAATTTGCATTGTCCAATTAATCGCCAGCCGTTCGTCTTACCATAAACATCATATGAGAACCGCAATTATCCTATTCCTATTCCATGTGGGAATGGTTTCAGCACAAGAAACCTTACAATTGACCAAAGGGCAACAATCCCCAAATGCCACATTGGAAGATGTGTCTTGGATATCTGGGCATTGGCAAGGCGAAGCTTTTGGCGGCATTGCAGAAGAAATCTGGAGTCCCCCGCTCGGGGGCTCCATGATGTTTGTCTTTAAACTGGTAAAGGACAACAAAGTTTCCTTTTATGAAATCGGGCACATCCAACAAGTGAACCACACCTTGATTTTGCAATTGAAACACTTTCAGGGAAACCTCAAGGGATGGGAAGAAAAAGATGCAACCGTTGATTTTAAGTTGGTCAAGCTTGAAAAAAACAAAGTCTTTTTTGAAGGATTCACCATGGAACTGGTGAATGAAAATGAGATGAACATTTATGTTCTCATTGAAGATGGCAATTCTGCTGAAGAAGTGCTATTCGCCTACAAACGGGTTCCTTAACGCTGCTTAATTCAAGATGGAAAGCCCGGCAGTCGCCATTTTTTTGAGACTTTCTGAAGTAGGGTCCACTTTGGCCAAAACCCTGAGTCCATTGTATAGACCAAAAAACATTAACCCAACATCCTGTGCATTTTTAGAGGCATCGATTTGGCCCTTGTCGATTCCTTTTCGGATATAATCCACAAAAACTGCCTCCATGTTCTCCCTGTTCTTTTGTAGCATTTCTTGAATGGCCGCATCCCCGGGAATGAGCTCCGTGGTGGTATTGACCACAAAACACCCCTTTTTGGACAAATCACAAAGAGATTCGTTAATGGCCATATCAAAAAGCTTCTTGAGGCCAACACGGACATCATTTTCCTCTGCGAACAAGGTTCGGATACAGCTACCACTCACCTCAATATAATGTTCCACTGCGTTCTGGAAAAGAGCTTCCTTGCTACCAAAGGTATCGTACAAACTGGCCCTATTGATGCCCAAGTGCGACACCAAATCCTGCATTGAAGTGGCATGGAACCCTTTTTCCCAAAAGAGTTCCATAGCCTTGTTCAATATCTCCGCTTCATCAAACTGCTTTACCCTTGGCATGTGTTTCGAAATAATTCTTTCGAAAGTATTCAAAAAATTACACTTGCGCCAATCCTCCATCCACGGGAATCTCCGCCCCGGTGATATAACTACTGTCCGAAGACCCCAAGAATACCGCCGTAGTGGCAATCTCTTCAACAGTCCCGAACCTACCTTGGGGTATCAATGATGGAAGGTTGGATGCCATTTGGTCCACGTTCTCCTGAGGCGCATTATGCTTAATGTAAATAGGGGTGTCAATAGGTCCTGGTGCTATGGAATTTACCCGGATTCCCTTGGGACCCAACTCGGCAGCCAATGTACGGGTCAGGGATCGTAAAGCCGCTTTGCTAGATCCGTAGGCAGACATGCCCGAAAAGCCTTTTACGTTTACAATGGAGGTGTTGAAAATGATACTGGCCCCTTCATTTAAATATTCATAGGCTGCCTTTACGGTAAATAGCGGGCCTCGCACGTTTATGTCGTACACTTCGTCAAAAATCTGCTCGGTCAGATGTTCCAAAGGCTCTATTCTAAAAACCCCTGCGTTCAAGAACAAAATATCAATCTTTCCAAACCGCTCCACGGTTTGTGCAACGAGGTCCGCACTGTCCGAAACACTGGAGGCTTCTGCCCTGACCAATAAATACTCTCCCGAGAGTTGGTCCTCTATAGCATTCAACTTGTCCTGACTTCTACCGGTAAGGACCACTTTGGCCCCCTCCTCAAGATACTTTTTGGCCGTTTCCAGACCCATTCCACTTGTTGCCCCGGTAATGATGGCTACTTTTCCCAATAGTTTTTTCATGGTGTAATTGTTTTTTGTTTTTATTTTGGAATGAATGTTCCAATACAAACGTATTCATTTTAGAACGATTGTTCCAAATAAAATTTCAGGTTTATCTTTTCCTTAACAATCCCCTTCAGTTTTTGTAACTTACCCTGCATTGCACATGACCCCGGAAACAATTTAATTTCATTGGAACCCACTTCGTATGGCACAATCATTTTGGCTGGACACCGAGTTTATCAAACAGGATTATACACAAACCAAGTTGCCCAAAGGGGATTATGAAAACTGTCGTTTTGTGGATTGTTTGTTCTCCAAGGCGTTTTTGGACAACCAAAATTTTGTGGAGTGCACCTTTGAAGGCTGTGATTTGACCAATGCCAACTTGGCCCATACCACATTTAATGAGGTGGAATTCATCAATTGTAAATTGGTAGGGCTCCAGTTTGACAGCTGTAACCCGATGTTGCTATCGTTTCAATTTGACGGATGCAATCTTTCCGTGGCTTCTTTTTATGAATTGGAAATTCCCCAGACCCGGTTTGTGAATTGCAAGTTGCACCAAACCGATTTTTCCAACGCCTCCCTAAAAGGGAGTTCTTTTTCGGGTTCCGACCTAAAGGATGCCATTTTTGATGATACCAATTTGGAAGGTGTGGATTTTGAATCTGCCTATGATTTTTCCATAGACCCCACTAGAAACTCCCTCAAAAAGAGTAAGTTCAGCAAGGATGGCCTCATGGGTTTGTTAAAAAAGTATGATATTGTAGTGACCTAAATCCAATCCTATGGCCGAAAGAAAATGCTTGGAATGTGGAGCAAAGCTCTTGGGTAGGATAGACCAAAAATACTGCTCTGACCACTGTAGAAATGCCTATAACAATCGGCTGAACAAGGACAGCAAAAATTTGGTGCGAAACATCAACAACAAATTGCGGAAGAATTATCGTATCCTAGACAGCTTTCCTTTAAAAGAAGGGAAAACCAGTACCACGAAGATGCGATTGCTGGACAAAGGCTTTGATTTTGAATACATCACCAACCTGTATACCACCAAAAAAGGGAGTACCTACTATTTTGTGTACGACCTTGGGTATTTACCCTTGGACAACGATTATTATATGATCGTAAAACGGGAGTGAACGGATGTTATTTCCAATTCTGGGCATTGAGCTTTAGAGCGGCCACCACAATATCCTTTCGGCTAATTTGTCCAACGAGAATATCTTTTTTCATTACGGGCAATCTTCTCCGGTTATGACGGTCAAAGATTCCGGCAGCATCAAAAATACTCATGTCGTGGGGAATGGTCTCCACCTCTTTGGTCATGTACCGTTCCACACTTTTGTCCAAAATGGGTTGGTTAAAATAACGGCTCTCCGAAATCTGCTTCATGCAGTCGGCTTCGGAAATGATCCCTACCAAAAATCCGTTATTGTCCAAGACCGGACCCCCAGAAATGTGGTATTTGGCAAAGGCTTCCATGACTTCCAAAATGGACTGTTCCGGGGAAAACGTAATCAACTTTTTCGTCATGTAGTCCTCCACCAATATGGGTGCATCGTATTTCTTCTTGGACTCCTCCTTAGATCGTATGCCTTGAAAACTCTTGATTGCCATAGGGTTGAAATTTAAGGTTGAATACTAAATATAGCTTTTTTTAGCGAATAACATAACTTTTTTAGTTCAAATGTGAGAACCTTTCATATTTTTCTATTTTTATGCCCTAACAAAGCAAAACCATGAAGCTCTCCCGAACGCTTGCCCTTTTAGTCCTCTTATTTTCAGTGTATTGGAGTTATAAAGCTTTGATGCCCTCCTACCATCCCGATGCTGAGGCGCCCTCACAGTCCTTTTCCACGGATAGGGCCTTGGTTCATGTCAAGAATCTATCCCTAGAGCCCCATGCGGTTGGGTTTCCAGGTCATATCCGAGCTAGAAACTATATCATTGCCGAACTCAAAAAAATGGGATTGGAAACCTCAACCCAGGAAGGGTATACCGCTGGCGATTGGGGAAATCTTAGCAAGGCCACCAATATTTTGGCCCGCATAAAAGGAACAACGAACGGAAAAGCACTTTTGCTCCTTTCCCATTACGACAGCAACCCACACTCCTCTTATGGTGCCAGTGACGCCGCTAGCGGTGTGGCCACCATTCTGGAAGGGGTGCGAGCCTTTTTGGCCGAAAGCCAGACACCAAAAAACGATATCATCATCCTGATCACGGATGCGGAGGAACTCGGCCTTAATGGTGCCGATCTTTTTGTAAACAAACATCCTTGGGCAAAAGACGTGGGCTTGGTACTCAATTTTGAAGCACGTGGCAGTGGAGGTCCAAGTTATATGCTCATAGAGACCAATCGTGGCAATGGCACCTTGATCAAGGAATTTACCAAAGCCCATCCAAAATATCCTGTGGCCAACTCTTTGGCCTACAGCATCTATAAAATGTTGCCTAATGATACCGATCTGACCGTTTTTAGGGAAGATGGGGATATTGAAGGCTTCAATTTTGCCTTTATTGATGACCACTTTGATTATCACACGGCGCTGGACACCTATGAAAGGTTGGATAAAAAAACATTGGCCCATCAAGGCAGTTACCTAATGCCTTTATTGAACCATTTCAGTGAAGCCGATTTGGGGAACCTTAAAAGTTTAAACGACTACATCTACTTTAACCTTCCCTTTTTTAATCTGGTTTCTTATCCCTTTGATTGGATTTGGCCCATGTTCGGACTGGCCTTGTTGGCATTTGTAGTACTATTGGTATTGGGTTTTAAAAAGAAAAAGTTACAGCTCAAAGCTATTTTAAAAGGGTTTGTTCCGCTTTTGTTCGCTTTGGTCGTCAATGGGGTGCTAGGCTATTTTTGTTGGAGGGTCATCACATGGTGGTATCCCGGTTTCAAGGATATGCTCCATGGCTTCACCTACAACGGGCACTTGTATATTCTAGTGTATGCCATGATGGCTTTGTCGGTTTGCTTCTGGATCTACCATAAATTCCGTAAAACCAGTACGCCCAACCTTCTGGTCGCTCCCATTGTAATTTGGTTGATCATCTGTGGATTGGTTGCCCAATACTTGCCCGGGGCAAGCTTCTTTGTTGTGCCCTTATTTGGACTATTGGCCGCTTTTATGGTAACCCTCAACCAAGAGGAGCCCAATCCTTTTTTGTTGGTGTTCTTGGCCTTGCCTGCAATTTTTATCCATGCGCCCTTTATTAAAATGTTTCCCGTGGGTCTGGGATTGAAGATGATGGTGGCCGCAACGGTGTTCACAACCCTACTGTTTGTTCTGGTCTTACCATTTTTCGGTCAATTGAAGACCAAGGACCGTTTGGCCTACCTCTTCCTCTTCCTGTTCTTTGTTTTTGGCATATCGTCCCATATCAACTCAAATTTCAATTCAAAAAGACCTAAACCCAGTAGCCTACTGTATGTTTATAATGCCGATACGGATGTTGCTTCTTGGGCCACATATGACAATAGGCTGATTGAATGGAATGCCCAGTTTTTGGGAAGTGAAAAGCGTAAACCCACGGCTAAGGAACATGAAACACTCGCCAGCAAATACCGTACAGAGCTTACCCACATTGCTGATGCTCCCAAAAAAAATATTGCACTTCCGCAGATTGATACCGTAAAGGACACCATTATTGGTGAAAACCGGGTGCTTGAAATTTGCATCACGCCAAAACGGGATGTCAACCGGCTGGATGTGTATACCAATTCCATCCCCCTGACCAATGTACAGGTAAATCGGATTCCGTTGACCTCCCATTTTTTGGAAAACCGGGGCAATCGATTGATCACACACTATATCACCAACAATGATTTTACCGAAATAGAGATGCAATTTCCAAAGGATTCGGTGTTGGAACTATCCTTTTACGAAGCTTCCAACGACCTGTTGACCCATCCCGATTTCAGTGTTCCAAAAAGACCTGAGACCAGCATCCCAATGCCCTTTGTGTTGAACGATGCCATATTGACCATCAAAACATTACGATTTGACTGATAACATAGGCGTTTTGGGTTGTGGTTGGTTGGGATTCCCCTTGGCCAAACGATTGGTGAAAAACTCCCATATAGTTCATGGTTCCACCACCTCAAAGGAGAAGCTGCCGCAACTTCAGGAAGAAGGGATACAACCATTTCAGATTACCTTATCGGAAACGGAGCTTCAAGGCGATATCGCAGGATTTTTGCGGGACATCGACATTTTGATTATTAATGTGCCTCCAAGGCTGCGTGGCAAAAATGCAGAAAGCTTTGTGGAGAAAATGAAGTTGGTGCACACCGAAATCAAAAAGAGTGGGGTTTCAAAGCTTATTTTTATCAGCAGCACATCCGTATACGGAACTGTTGAAGGGAAAGTCACCGAACAAACCTCTCCACAACCCAATACGGAGTCGGGCAAGCAATTGTTGGTCTGCGAACAACGCTTTATGGGAGACCCCAACCTACAGACTACGGTCATACGATTTGGTGGTCTAATTGGACCCGATCGCCATCCGGTTACCATGCTTTCCAGCAAACAGGATCTTTCGAATGGACACGACCCAGTTAATCTCATCCATCTGGAGGATTGCATCCACATGATAACCACCATCATTCAAAATCAGTACTGGGGGGAAATCTTTAATGGCGTATATCCGTTGCACCCGAAAAAAATGGATTACTATGCGGATGAAGCCAAGAAAAGAGGGATTACGCCTCCCAACTATCTTGATAATCCTTCGGAACAAGAGGGCAAAGTGGTGCTTAGCACTAATTTCTTGAACAAATCCCATAGGTTTACCACCTCTATCCTTACCTAATCTCCTTATGACATTTTATTAACAGCTTTGTTCCGATAATTTTTTTAGTTTTGGCGCACTAATTTGAAGATCAATGAAAAAGACTTTACCTCTATTGCTATTGTTCCTTGGTTTTGGTGCCATGGCCCAATCCAAGAATGAACTTTTGGAGCACTACCAAGCATATTACAACGAAATGCGCTTGCAGGGCGATGTTGTGGGCGTTATTGGAGCACTGACCCATTTGAACGTACTTGCCCCTTCCCAAGAAAGAAGAGACACCCTGTCTTTTATCTATATGAACAATGGGCAACACATGCAGGCCCTGAATACCATTGGAATAGAGAAGAGCGATTCCGATTCTGACTTGGCCATTCAGGTAAAGGCAGTTTCACTAAAGGCCTTGAACCAACCCAAAAGAGCATTGGAACAGTTTGAAGCACTCTTCAAAAGAGACCCATCTCCCTATTTGGCCTATGAATTGGCCGATCTTAAGATACAAACAGGGGATACGGCCGGAGCAGGCACCAATATAGAATATGGTATTGCCAATGCCCAAGATGATATGAAATATGCTTTCTACGAAAGACAACAGCCTTATGAGGTTCCCTTAAAAGCCGCTTTTTATCATTTGAAGGGCCTATTGACCTTTAATTTGGACCAAAACAACATTGATGCGGCCATTGCGGCCATGGATGAAGCCTTGAAACTTGAACCCAACTTCAATTTGGCCAGTTTAAGCAAGCAGGCCTTGGAGTCCCGAAAAGAAAAGCCCGAAGGTCAAGAGTAGACGATTATTGTTGCTTCCTTAGTTCAAGCAGCAACTGATCATCCTTTTTTTCCTTCATTTCGATCAGTTCATCGACATTTTCATTGGGAACGGCAATTGAAAGTACATAATGGGCAATCTTCCATTGCCCATTTTCTTTTTTGAGCACCCCGGAACCCCGGCACAGTTTCATCTGGGTATCCAACAATTCATCAAACCAAGCAAAATCCTTGGTTGCGTTAAGGTAGATATTACGCTGTACCGCCGTAAAACTCCACGCTTTGCCACGATCAAAATAGGGCTTGGAAAAGGCTTTGAACTCTTCGTTCTGCCAATTTTCGGTAGCGTCCGTACCTATAAACACCGCATCTCGGGTCATTTTCCCAAAGTAGGCATCAAAATCAGCATCGGAAGCTGCCATATGCCAACTATCCAATACCTTTCCGATTTTTTCCTTTTCAGTGGTTTGGGCCGTTGTGGTCAACGCCACAAAAACCAGCAGGCAACAAATTTTATTTTTCATCCAATATTAGATTTTTGTCCAACTGACTGTTCACAATGATATTCAATTGCTTTCGAAGGGCATTATAGGCTTCCATCATTTCAATGGTAGGCTCCGTGGTTTCCTGGTTTTCCAAGATCTTGGATTTTACCTTGTACAAATAGGTCCTGAGCACTTGTTGTCTACTTTTCACCTGAAAGGCATTGAACAATTCGGGATAAGTTCCCCCTGCCATGAGTTTCTCCTTCTCGATAAGGTCGTCAATGGCCAAGCTGAGATCTTCATTGTTGGTTGCCCGGTACAATACATCTATGCTTGCGGTCAGTGCCTTAAATTCTTCCCAGGTTTCCACAATAGTGGTCGCCTCTGGGTTCAAGGTCAACTTGGTCGGCAGTTTTTGGTAGTTGAAAACAAGCACCTCACTTTCCGGTTCCTCTGTAACCGTTTCGGTTTTTTTACAGCTCCATAAGACCGTAAAAACCATGGACATCCATAACAATTTTCGCATAAGCGAATGTACAAATTTTAATAAAGGCTATCTTTACCCCTGAACGCAATTAACTTCAAATTAAATGCAAAAGCCCATTCTCATATTAGGTGCTTGTGGACAAATTGGGACAGAACTTACCATGGAACTCAGGGACAAATATGGTAGGGAAAGTGTCATAGCCAGTGATATCCGGGAAGGTAACGATGGCTTGATGCAATCAGGTCCCTTTGAGCTTTTGGACGCCACAAACTATGAAGCCATAGAAGATGTGGTAATGCATTATGAAATAGATGAGGTGTATTTAATGGCCGCCATGTTGAGTGCCACAGCGGAGAAATTCCCGATGCGGGCCTGGAACCTGAACATGGGCTCCTTGTTCAATGTTTTAAACTTGGCCCGAGAAGGCAAAATTTCCAAGATTTTTTGGCCCTCCAGCATTGCTGTTTTTGGCCCCAACACCCCAAAGGACGACACCCCGCAGAACACCATTATGGAACCCAGTACGGTTTATGGCATAAGCAAGCAATCCGGGGAACGTTGGTGCGAATATTATTTTAAAAAATTCGGGGTGGATGTACGGAGCGTGCGCTATCCAGGATTGATCAGTTGGAAAACCATGCCCGGTGGAGGGACCACCGACTACGCCGTGGAGATATATCACGAAGCCCTAAAAAAAGGTTCCTATCAAAGTTTTTTGGATAAAGAGACCCGACTTCCCATGATGTATATGGATGATGCCATTAGGGCCACTATTAGTTTGATGGAAAGTCCTGCTGAAAATCTCACCATACGATCTTCCTATAATTTGGGCAGCATGAGTTTCACACCCAATGAGGTGGCAAAAAGCATCCAAAAACACATTCCGGATTTCACCATAAGCTACGCTCCTGATTTTAGGCAGCAAATTGCAGATTCATGGCCCAGCAGTATTGACGATGCGGCAGCGCGAAAAGACTGGGGTTGGCAACCTGGGTTCAATTTGGACCAAACCACGGTTGAGATGTTGGAAAACCTAAAAAAGGGGTGAAATTATTCTTCCTCCTCGGAATCGGAAAAATCATCGTCATCATCCGGGAGTTTGTCCATTTCCCTACTATCCAAATCTGATGTATCATCATCGTCGTCATCCTCATCAAAATTGGCCATGGTATGCTCTAATTTGGAGCTTATCTTCACCAAATATTTGGTGTCGTCCGTGGACACCTCAACGGCTTCGATCAATTCACCTTTTAAATTCCGAAAATTGATCACATCATTATCTCCATAGCCATCGGGGTATTTTTCCACCAAAAGTTTCAATACTTCCGGAGTCAATTTTTTAAAATCGACAATTACTCGCTTGAGGTTGTTCATGGTGTTTGGCTTATCATCTAATCCATCTAAAATTAGAATAAAAGTGTTTGGTTGGGAAAAAAAATTGAAAAAATCACAACTTATCAATATCTGACTTACCGCCTGTCTTTTTCAATAATTTTATGTGGTGGATTTCCACATTTTTGTCAATGGGCTTCAACATATCATACATGGTAAGGGCCACCACACTGGCACCATGCATGGCCTCCACCTCTACCCCCGTCTTATAAAAGGTCTTTACGGTGATGATGATGATGATCTCCAGCCCCTCCATTTCATAATCAATGCCACAATACTCCACAGGGAGAGGATGGCAATCCGGAAGTAGATCCGAAGTCTTTTTTACGCCCAGAAAACCCGCTGCCTTGCTCATGGAGAGCACATCACCTTTGGGAACCGTTCCATTTTTAATGGCCTCGATAGTCGCCATATCCCCGACTTTAACCACTGCCTGCGCCACGGCAGTTCTATGGGTGGGTTGTTTTTGAGTAATGTCTACCATATAAGTTATCTATTGACTTTCCATTGATACGAATCATCCCCGAAGAGCTCCTTACCAAATACAGGGACGTGTGCCTTGATTTCCTCGACCACATACTCCAATGCTTCAAATGCTACCCGCCTGTGAGGGGAAGACACAAACACAAAAAGACAAATTTCCCCTGCATTTACTTTGCCCTTGCTATGATAAATATGCATGCAGGTAATTTCAAATTTTAAAAAAGTACTCTCCCGGATTTCATGGAATTTTTGATTGGCCATATCCTCATAGGCCGAGTAATCAATGGCCGAAACGGTTTTGCCATCAATCTCATCGGCACGTACCTGTCCCAGAAAAATATCATGTGCCCCAATCTGGGTCTTGGATTGGTGTTTTGCTATGGATTGGGCAATAAACTCTGGGGAAATGGCCCCATCCACAAATACGTTCTTGACTTTGGTCTCCATATATGCTGGAAGTTTTCACTAAGGTAAGGAAGAAATAAGAAAGGGCCATGGACAAACACTTTGGGTCCATTCCCGGAAAATACCATACATTTATGACCCAAGGGGCGGTCCTTGACCCCTCTTTACAACTAAACCAAACACTTTACAATGAAAACAATAGTGCTCCCCTGCAAAACCCTGTGCATGGCCATGGTGGTTTTGACCGTTCTCCTCTTTTCTTGCCAAAAAGAAGACCAATTGGACTATAAAAATCCGGATTTGCCCATAGAGGAAAGGGTTGATGATCTATTACCAAGAATGACCCTGGAAGAGAAATTCTGGCAGTTGTTCATGATTCCCGGGGACCTATCAGATGGTAAGGAACGCTACAAGCACGGCATCTTTGGGTTTCAGGTAGCCACCAAGGGAAAATCTGGGAATGAGGCAGAGCAGTTGTTGGATTACTCCGGCGGGGGCACCGCGGAACAGACCGCTGTTTTGATCAATGAAATCCAAAAATACTTTGTGGAAGAAACCCGATTGGGCATTCCCATCATTGCTTTTGATGAAGCGTTGCACGGCTTGGTTCGGGAAGGTGCCACAGCATTTCCCCAATCCATTGCCTTGGCAGCCACTTGGGATACCCTCCTCGTTGGCAATGTAGGTAAGGCCATTACCATGGAAACCAAGACCAGAGGGATTCGGCAAATCCTATCTCCTGTGCTTAACATTGCCCGTGATGTTCGCTGGGGAAGAACCGAGGAAACCTATGGCGAGGACCCTTTCCTGACCACACAGATGGGAGTCTCCTTCATTTCACAATTTGAAAAGGCCGGTGTGCTCACCACCCCCAAGCATTTTGTGGCCAATGTGGGTGACGGCGGACGCGACAGTTACCCCATCCATTTTAATGAAAGACTCATGGAGGAAATTTATTTTCCTGCTTTTAAGGCCAGTTTCCAAAAGGCCAATGCTTGGTCCGTGATGACTTCTTACAATTCTTTTGATGGAAGACAGTGCACTGCCAACGACTGGTTGCTCAACCAAAAACTGAAAAAGGAATGGGGCTTTGATGGTTTTGTGATTTCCGATGCCGGTGCCACGGGTGGGGCCAATGTGCTTCACTTTACCGCAAAGGATTATGCGGAATCCACCCAACAGGCCATAGAAGATGGATTGGATGTGATTTTTCAGACCTCTTACGACCACTACACCCTTTTTTACGAAGCCTTTGAAAAAGGAATGATCAATGAAGCTTCCATAGATGAGGCCGTGAGAAGGGTGCTACGCGCCAAGTTTAAATTGGGACTGTTTGAAGACCCGTATATAGACCCGGAAGATGCCAGCAAATGGAACGGCACAAAAGAGAATCGGGAGTTGGCCAAGAAAGCCTCCTTGGAGTCCATGGTCCTGTTGAAAAATGACAACCAGACACTACCCCTATCCAAAACCGTCAAATCTGTGGCCGTCATCGGTACGGATGCCGAAGAAGCAAGACTGGGAGGCTACTCCGGTCCCGGAAACAAGCCCGTGAGTATTTTGGAAGGTCTCAAGACCAAGTTGGGTGAAAATGTCGCAATCAACTATGCCCCCGGACCCGGAAGGGAATCCACCAATTATGTGACCATCCCCAGGGAACAATTGTACCATTACGAAGGTGGGGAGCAAAAAGCAGGGTTACAGGCAGAATATTTCAACAACATTACCCTTGAGGGGGAACCCGCACTTACTCGGATTGACCCGGTGATTGATTTTAGATGGACCTTGTTTTCCCCAGATCAGGAGAAAATCAATTATGATTTCTATTCCGCGCGTTGGACCGGAAAGCTCAAAGCCCCGGAGACGGGTACCTTCAAAATCGGCATCAAGGGCAACGATGGATATCGGGTATACATCAATGGCGAACTGGTGGTGGACAATTGGACCAAGCAAACTGTCAGGACCATTACCCAAGACTATCGCTTTGAAAAAGGAAAGGAATATGACCTTAAGGTTGAATTTTTTGAGACCGTTGGTAATGTGTGGTTCAAACTGTTGTGGGATGTGGGCGTTGAAAATGATTGGAAACAACAGATCCAACAAGCCGTGGCCACTGCCCAAAAAAGCGATGTGGCCATTGTCACTGTGGGTATCGAGGAAGGAGAGTTCAGGGACAGGGCCTATCTATCTTTGCCCGGTCATCAGGAAGAATTGATCCAAAGCGTGGCCAAGACCGGAAAACCCATGGTGGTGGTTTTGGTAGGCGGAAGCGCCATTACCATGGATCGTTGGATTGATGATGTCCCCTCCATTCTAGACGTATGGTATCCCGGAGACGCTGGGGGCGATGCCATTGTCGATGTGCTTTTTGGCGACTACAATCCCGCTGGAAGGCTGCCCATTACCTTTCCGGTACATGAAGCGCAACTACCGCTGTATTACAACCATAAGCCTACCGGAAGGGGCGATGACTATATCAACCTGACCGGAAAACCACTTTTCCCCTTTGGATATGGTCTAAGCTATACCACCTTTGCCTATGAGGACATACAAATTGATGCCCCGAGCATTTCCAAGGACCAGACCACAACTGTCCGGTTTAAGGTCACCAATACGGGGGAATTGGATGGTGACGAGGTGGTACAACTCTATCTCAGGGACATTTTGGCCTCCGTGGCGCGTCCGATCATGGAGTTGAAAGGATTTCAACGGGTCCATTTGAAAAAAGGGGAAACCAAGGAGCTGTCCTTTGAAATAACCCCAGAAATGTTGACCATGTTGAACGAAGGTATGGACCGCGTAGTGGAACCGGGCGATTTTAGAATAATGATCGGCAGTTCTTCCAATGACATTAGACTAAGGGCCATATTGACTGTGGAACCATAGTATTTTGTTTTTCTTGCATGCCGTAGAGACCGATATATCTTTGTCTCACGTAGACTCTATTTTTTGGGTCGGGGGTATCGATAGTAAAGTTCAACTCGAGCGTGCTAAAATCTATCATTAAGTGACCATTCGCTAAAGGTCTGGGAAGTTTTATCCTTTGACCCCGATGATGTAAGAGTGGCATGGAGCATAAGAATACAAAACGGAAAGCTGGATTTTCCACTACATCAATGTACATATGATTATAGTTTGGAGGTCGGTGTACCCTAATAGTACCATTTTTCCTTGTTGATTTTGTGGATATTTCCATATCACTCCAAACTTTGGTTTGCAAAATGGAAAAAGTAAGCTCCAGCATATCTGGAGAACCTTGGTCTATAAAGTTTTTAATGACCCAAAAAGGATTTGTCTTAAGCATATGGATGTATTATTCATGGAAATGATTTGGAGAGGTTGGTTCAAATATACCAAAAAAACAACCGAACGGTTGTTATAATAAATTTTTTTTGACCTGAACTTGCCAAGATGGAAGAAGAAAGCAAAGAGCAATTGCTTGTAAATCTGGCAAAAAGGGTCAAAGAGTTAAGAGGAATCAAAGGAGTTACACAAGAAGAAGCCCTACATGATACGGGAATTCAATTTTCAAGAATTGAACAAGGCAAGCGAGACATTCAACTTTCAACCCTAAAAAAGCTCTGTCAGTATTTTGAAATATCCCTAGGTGATTTTTTCAATGCTTCTTTCGAGGATTGACACAATTCCGCAATTGTCCAAATGCTTCCCTAAAAATTGCACTCTTTTCCTTAGATTGCAATTCCATCAACCCAACAAAACCACTATAATGCACATTACCAGAACCATACTTTTTGCACTGACCCTATTGATTTTTGCCTGTAAGACCGAAAAGAAAGAGCAGACCGAGCCGGAGGTGCAAGCGTCCCTGCCCAATATCGTGATCATCTATGCCGATGATTTGGGCTATGGCGAATTGGGAGCGTATGGCGCCACCGAACTCCAAACACCCAATCTGGATCATTTGGCCAATAATGGGATGCGCTTTACGAACGGGTATGCCACTTCGGCCACCTGTACCCCCAGCCGATATGCCCTGTTGACCGGGTCCTATCCGTGGCGGAACAAAAGCGCCAAGATCTTGCCAGGCACCGCCCCCTTGATCATTGACACCACCCAAACCACCCTTCCCAAGGTGCTGAAACAACAAGGCTACACTACGGGAGTTGTTGGAAAATGGCATTTGGGCCTTGGCAGCGGACATGTGGATTGGAACCAAACTATCAACCCTGGGCCCAACGAGGTGGGCTTTGACCATAGCTATATCATGGCGGCTACCCAAGATCGGGTGCCCACAGTGTATATTGAAAATGGGAAAGTGGATAATCTTGACCCCAACGACCCCATACAGGTCGACTATCAAAACAACTTCCCGGGCGAACCCACGGGCAAGGACAACCCAGAGTTGTTGAAAATGAAATGGCACCACGGGCATGACAACAGCATTGTGAACGGCATTTCACGAATCGGTTTCATGAAAGGCGGAGAAGCTGCCAAATGGGTTGACGAGGATATGGCCGATACTTTTTTGGCCGAAGCCAAACGATTTGTAAAAGAGAAGAAAGACCAACCCTTTTTCCTCTATTATGCCCTTCAACAACCCCATGTGCCCAGAACCCCACATCCGCGTTTTGCAGGTTCTAGTGGCATGGGACCCCGAGGTGATGTGATCGTGGAGGCCGATTGGTGTGTGGGTGAGTTTGTAAAAACCTTGGAAGAAGAAGGGTTGCTGGAGAACACCTTGATCGTATTTTCAAGCGACAATGGCCCTGTGGTCAACGATGGATATTATGACGATTCCGTTGAGAAGCTGGGTGACCATAAACCCGCCGGTCCGCTACGTGGTGGAAAATACAGTTTGTTCGAAGCAGGTACCCGTGTGCCCTTCATCACCTATTGGAAAGGGAAGATCAGCCCAGGTACTTCGGATGCGATGGTAAGCCAGGTAGACCTTTTGGCTTCACTGGCTGCATTGGTGAACAGTGATGCCTCGACCCAGGACAGTCAAGATTTGTTGGATGTATTGATGGGAAAAAGCACCAACGGTCGGGATGAACTCATTATAGAGGCCTCCACCCGAACTGCATTTAGAAAAGGGGATTGGGCCATGATTCCTCCTTATGACGGACCAGCAATCATCAAAACCGTGAACATTGAAATAGGGAATGACCCGGAATATCAATTGTACAACCTTAAAGAAGACTTGGGTCAGCAGCACAACTTGGCGAAAAGTCATCCCGAGAAATTGGCCGAGATGAAAGCGGCTTATGAGAAAATAATAGGCTCAAAATTAAAAACCGAAAAATTGGAACTTAAATAGATTCTGATTTGACTTTAAATCAAACTTTGCCTTCTTGCCTTTTGTACCGCTTCGAGCTTGTTGTGTACTTGTAGTTTTTTATAAATATTCTCTATATGCTTACGTATGGTGCTTGGTGAGAGGTATAGGTTTTTGGCAATTACGGTATAGCTTAGCCCTTCGGCCAATTGTTCCAATACCTCCTGCTCCCGTGCACTGAGTTCAATTGCTTCTTCCTTCGCGGACAATGACTCCTGCCGTTCGGGATATCGCAACAATTTTAATGTCTTTACGGCAATGGAAGGGCTCATGGCTGCCCCGCCTTCCATGGTCTCGGTGATGGCATTGTACAATTTTTCGGCTTCTATTTCCTTCAACAAATAACCATCTGCACCGGCCTGAATGGCATTGAAAATATTCTCATCATTGTCAAAAACCGTTAGCATGAGTACTTTGATATGGGGATATTTCTGTTTTACGATGCGAACGGTTTCAATTCCGTCCAAAACAGGCATTTCTATATCCATGAGCACCAAATCAAGGTTATGGCTCTTTTCCAGTTTGGCAAGTAGTTCACTACCGTTGAAGACCATGTACTTGATGTCCAATTCCTCAAAATCGACCAATTTTTCTTTAATGGCACGAGCCAAGAACGTATTGTCGTCCACTATGGCCAGTCTGATTTTGCTCATGGTCTGCTAATTTAAGTGTTAAGAATTATGCCCTTACCTGCAAGGTTACCTTGGTTCCCTTGCCAAGTATACTTTCTTGATCAAAATCAATGCCCGCTTTTTGAGCCCGATTCCGCATAATATGAAGTCCGTTCCCGGTTGACTCTCCTGAAGTATCAAATCCCTTCCCAAAGTCTTCAATCACAATTTGCACCCTGTTGTCCAACTCTTCAAATCTTATATCAATCTGATCGCTGTCCGAGTGTTTCACGGCATTGTTCACGGATTCCTGAACAATCCTAAAAAGATTCATCCCCACAAACGCATTGAGCACCTTGTTGATTGGGCTTCCCTTGATATTCACCTTGACTTTGTCATCCGTGGCTTCATGAACGGTTGCCGCCAATTGCTGGGTTCGCTCCTTTATATCTTCAAAGCTGATCTCGTCCTTGTTCATGGCCCAAATGGTATCCCGAAGCTCGGAGATGGTGACCAATGAAAACTGTTTCATTTGGGTGAGCTTTTCCATCAAAAACACCTCTCCTTTATCGATACCCCGTTTGGCCGAATCGGTAATCGAGGTAAGGTATGTGAGTTGGGACCCGATATTGTCATGCAGGTCACGGGCAATGCGCAGGCGTTGTTCCTTTAGGTCTTCCTGTGCCCGGGCCTCTGCCATGGCCTTTTCCAGAGCGGTCTCCCTTGCAAAGTTCTTTGCCTTTATTTTCTGTTCCCTGAACATTACAAATCCCGCGATCAACAGTATGGCCAGCAGACCACCGCTACCCATCAGCATATTGTTGCGTTTTTTTATGGACAGTTCGCTTTCCACCAGCTCGTTCTGTTGGCGTAGAATCTCGTTTTCCTTCTGTTCGGACTCGTATTTTTCCTTTAGATTAAGTACTTCCCTCGATTTTTCGGAAAAATACAAGCTGTCTCTAGCCGCCTTGTGTCTTTGATGATATTCATAGGCTTTTTTAAAGTCCACTTTTTCTTCATAGATCAAGGATAAGGTTTTTGATAACGCATCAATGGCCGGAATAAAATCCATTTGCTCCGCTTCTTTATAAGTGGTCAAGGCCAATGCTTCAGCTCTGTTCTCCTTTCCCTGTTTGAGGAGTACATTGGCAAGGTCATTCTTCAAGAACAACAAAGCCAAGCGCTCACCTCTTTCCTTTTGAAGGGCAATGGCCTGGATATAGTATTGCTCTGCTTCTTCAAAATTTTCAAGTCCCCAGCTCGCCAAGGCCATATTGGTTACAGGGTAGGCTTGGTCCAGTCTTGCTCCCATAGATTCAAAGCCGTCGAATGCTTTTTTTGCATATTCAAATGCTGCATCATATTCCTTTTTTACAATATAAGCCGATGCCACACTATTATTACTGGTAGTCACCATATATTCGTTGCCCATCCCCTTGTAAATTTCCAATGCTTTGAGATAGTATTCCAAAGAAAGGTCGGGTTCTTCAATCAGCTTAAATCTGTTTCCAAGATTTAAATATGACCCAGCAATCCATAGACTATCCTTTCCTGCTTCATAGTTTTCCAATGCCTTTAATTGAAAGTCCACAGCCTTGTCAAATTCAGATAATGCCTCATATGCATTGCCCATATTTGTGTAAAGACTTCCCAAAACAGAATAATCCTTGGACGTTTCCAAAATTGGTTTCGCCTTCAAGTGAAAATCCAATGCTTCTTTAGGTCTGCCTTCATCTTGTGAAAGTACCCCATAAGCAACCCATATCCTTGCCCTATAATAATCGTCATCACTGGTTTCTGCCTGCTGATAAGCCTTATCCATGTAATGTCGGGCACTGTCCCTATCTACGGAACGAAACTTCATTCCGATATCTTTCAACACAAGAACCCTATCCTCGCCCTCCTTGAGTTGTAGGGTATCCTTCAAGGCATCGATGGCTTGTTGAATATCCTGTGCCATTATGGATTGCGAGGAAAAAAAGAGAAAAAGAAAAATGGCGATTGGAATCTTCTGAAAAGTGGTCATTGTCAAAAAAATGGTTGGTTCTTAAAACTAAACCAATTGAGGTTATGATCTTACCTTTTGCACATAAAATTTTAGGGGGAACTTGTTATAAATCTCAATTGGCTTTATCCGCCAACTTCTGAATGGTGGCATCCAAAAAGGAACCAATGGCCATTTCGGCACCTTTCTTATATTTTTCCGGGTCGCATTTTACAACGGACACATTGATGTCTTCCTTATCCTCTACCCTCCATACGTGGAAGACCCCGGCATCCGTTCCGCGCCTGTCCACATCGGCTCCCTGTGAGGCATCAAATTTTTGCTTTTCAAGAACGCCATCCACCTCAACACCACCGCGAACGATCATTTGACCAATATTGAACCGGTTGAAGCTGGATTCATCAATCTTAAAGTCGGTCTCTGCCTTTACTTGTGCATATCCGGCATGTCTGTTCAAGGCCCTTGTTGTTTCGCTCAATGCATTATCGAATGCCAGCACGTTCAACACTACCTTATTGAATATAAAATCAGTTTTTTGATTGGACACCTTCATTTCAACCTGTTCCTCATAATTGGCAATTTTCAAAGGGCCGGTCTTCTTATTTTCCATGGATTGCTTGTTCACAATGAATTTTTGCCCGGTGGGACGCATTACAATGGCCCCGAACTCATCTCCTTTTTCTCCTCCGTCCCCGGACTTGAGCTCCCATCGTTTCTCTCGGTTTTTTTCGTACGCGCTGTGGTTCCATAGCTCATCAATAGGAGCTATTTCAAATCCTTTTGCAACAAGGTCTGCCTTGTACTCTTCAAAGAGTTTATCGGTAAGCTGTTGAAGGTCGTCAATATTAAGTCCATCGAGTACCAGGGTCAACGATGCCTTTGCATCTCCCTTTAATCCGCCTCGCCACATTTTGCCCCCTTTTTTCTTATCCTCCAATTGCAAGGCGGTTTGAAAATTGACTTGAAAATCGGAGATGACAATTCGTTTTGGACTTTTTCTAAAGTTCAAATTGGCCGGCCCCAGCATCTTTACTTTGAAATCCTTGACATTTTGCGCATTGGCAGTAGGAAAAGCACACAGCATGATCAACAAAAGAGACAATAGGGATACATTGATACGTTTCATAGTATTGGTTTAAAGTTTTGAACAAACCTAGCATCCAATAATCTGAAACTCAATAGGGCAATTGTCGTAATATGATCACGAAGCCATACTCAAATATCAAAATAGACAAAGCTTATAAAACCCATGATCAAAGTGGCAATCAGAAGAGCGGAATTTACACGCTTTAATTTTGGATTCAATTTTTTACGAATGGCATACATATGCAGCACCACAGCCAAAGAGAACGCCGGCAGCGTGACATAAAGATTAAAAAGGTAAAACCAGAGCCAGCACGTACAAAGAGACCAAACTGAAATTGCTGTTATGGCAGGCGGAATCCATTGATGCAATTTGTTCACACTTTTATCCGGGAAAAGAAAGTGGAGAATCGTTGCCAACAGCACCATTGGCCCGGTCATTGCCATCAACAATAAAACACTACCAAACATATTTTAATTTTAATCCATTGGTGGAATATCCATTCAACATCTAAACCAGATGAACCTCCTCACCGTTTGTGAGCACCAAGCTCAACGGCTGATTGCCATATTGGGTCTTGTACAGGATTACCTTATCGCCAACCGAAAGTTTATCGTACAGAGCCGTATCCACCACAAGGGGTCCGGCGGTAAGTACAACTCGATTTGAACTTGAATACCGATTGGACGTCCGGGCATATTTATCCTCAACAATGGTGGCCACGCCTCGTTTGTATGAACCATCCTTGTTCTTTATAAAGTTCCTGTATGATCTATACCATTTAATCCCTTGGTACAACGGAACCACCCATAATGGAAAAAGCACCACCACAAAACTCCAAAAACCACTTAGTATCAGCACAAAGCTGATTACAATAAAGGGGCTGGACCTAACAAAACGGGCTTTTATCCCAGTCTTCCACATCCGCTTCAACGCCTCATGGTCCCTTTGGGTATATCGGGCATGGGGCACATGTTTTTCCAAGTGGCTTTCTCCATCATTTTCCGATGGTTCCGAATCGCCATCATCAAGCTGACCGACCACTTCAAGGCCAAGAGTGGTCCCCGACTTGGGTGCGCGATCCAACTGCACCGTTGTTCCAATTCTTGCTTGGGAATAATAAGGGTACTCTACCGAAAATTCATTTCCATCAATATATAGATAGTACGACCTTCTGGTATGGGACCTTTTTTTGTGGCCATAACCTGGTCTGTCCCCCGTGGTGGACCAATGCATCCTTTTGTCCGTTATCTTGCCGGTCACCCGTGTCTTTGATCCTCGTTTCAAATCGATTGCAGTGGACGAGATCATATAGACGATGACACCAAAAAATAGCACCGAGAACGCCATCATCATATAAATTCCAAAGGAATCATCGGCAAAACCTGAGTTGAACATAAATGATAGAAATACCCAAAATATCCCAATGACCACAATTGGAAACATAAGCATGGCATACAATTGGCGCCGGAGCTTGAGCTTATCCTCAGGTTGCAAGGGCAATGTTTCGTGTACTGGCATTGAATGTAGTTTACTCTTGATCCTTGGTCTGGGCCCTGTGTTTAAAGGCACTTTTTAAGACCATAACTCCTATTTGATTTGATGGGACCAAAATTAGAACCTACCATAATCCTTACAATAGGGCAATTGTCCTATTGCGCCATAGCATGGCATACGGATAGTTTTGTTAGGAACCAATCCATCCTAAAAGATGAAAACCGACACCTTCTCCCAAAAAATTTCTGTAATCTTCCTTTTACCGGTTGCCTTGCTTTTTCAATATTGCGGATTTTCCCAAAAACTGCACCTGAGTAACTATGATATGTCCAATGGTCAAGTAAAAGAAATGGCCATCATCAAATATCATGCGATTGGAAATCATTTGTACAGTGAAAAAAACGAACTTCTGTTCAATTCCGAAGGCTATCTGATGGAAGACAAGCTTTACTTGGATAACCATTACGAAACACGGACATCCTATGGATACCTTGAAGATGGTGCACAGGCCATTGAGAAAAAATTCAATGCATCCGGCGAGCAAGAAGGCCTCGACAAAAAACTTTACATCTATACAACACCCATTGGTATTATTTCGGACGACCTACCGGAATCCGTGAAAAACGATAAAGGGCAGTACATCGTTCTTGGAGGTTTAAAGTACGGGGCAATCTTTAAGTACAAAAAATATGTGATCATATATGAACTTGCTGAATCAAACAACGGAGAGGCCACGGTGTTCTACTCCAGTAATTACACCTACGATGGACTAAAACTAAACGAATCCTATAATCAAAAGGATATACGTTATTTTAAATACAATGACAAAAAGGTCTTGGAAGAGGAATTGGGCATGTCAGAAATATGGGAGAATATCTTGTACAAATACACCTATGATGAACGTGGAAACTGGATTGAACGGATAAAGCTGAAAGCATCGAACTTTACCGATAATAAATATAAATGGCACATTGATGAGGTCAAATACCGGACCATCACCTATATGGATGGCACAGTGACCGGAAGCACTGTACCCAACACCCCGGAAATGGCGTATTTGGCCAACCAAGAAAAATTGGACGGACTACCAAAACTAAGTGACCCCATTTTAATGTCAAAATCCATGGAATTCTTGAAAGGAATCACCTCCTTACGCAACAAGACCAGTGAAACTACCCAGGCAGCCCAAACCAATACATATCCTTCAAAATGCCTTTCCGGTGATTGCACCAACGGTTTTGGTAAAATTGATCATAAAACCTATACGGTGGAGGGGTTCTTTAAGGATGGAAAGCCGCATGGACAGGGAACCATGTTCTACAAAGACAATTCAGGATACTATCAAGGAAACTTTGTAAATGGTCTTAGGGATGGATTTGGCATATACACATGGATCAACAGTAAGAACTATTACATTGGGCAATGGGAAAAGGGCTTTCAAAATGGATATGGATATGTAAAGAACGGCGGGGAAATTCTACAGGCAGGTAGATTTGAAAAGGGGAAACTGGTTCAAGATCTACTTACCAATGACTATAAGAACAAAATAGCAAGGGGAAACTGTGTGGGTGATTGTAATAATGGGTTTGGGTATTATAAGTTCAACAATGGTGATAGCTACGTTGGCTTTTTCACCAATGGCCAAAGAGACCGTGTTGGGGCCTATTCCTGGAAATCGGGATTGGCACATATCGGAACCATTGTAAATGAGCAGCATACCGGTTATGGCCAAGAATTCTATAAGCCCAGTGGGGACTATTATCTGGGGGATTTCTCACAAGGAAAACGTCAAGGTATGGGCGTCTACTACAACAAGGAACACAAAATATTACAAAAGGGAATTTGGAACAACGGCCAGTTGAGCAAAGGGTTCTAAGTAGTAAATTTGCATGGAGAATCAAGTTTTGATAGGACTACCGTTAAAGCTTAGAAAATAAAAGGGTATTGACAACTGGCTCGCCATTAAAGAAATCCAGAATAGTTTATTTGAAAACGAATGAGGAGGACCCGATACCTGATTCATTTGAATATCCCCATTTTTATACGCCCATTGCCATAGCCAAGAAAGCGGCGAAAGACCTTCAAAATAGATTGCAGCAAAATTTGCCGGAATTGGTGAATCAACCCACAGGACGTATGTTAGGGGTTCTAGTGGTACAGACCAAAAACGGAGTGCTTGGCTACCTCAGTGCTTATTCGGGTGAGCTGCAACCTGAGTTGGAAACACTCCCTTTTGTCCCTCCTGTTCATCAATTGCCCAAAGGAGATAACTTTCCAGAAATGGCCGCTATCAACACCATTAACAAAGAGGTTAAAGCGTTGGAAGAAAGTGATGGATTCATCAGTGCCGAGCAACACCTAAAAAAGGTAACCAAAGAGACTAAAGAAAATATTCTGGCGGCCAAGAAAGCGGCAAAAAAAAGCAAATCGGAACGTGCCAGACGTAGACAACAGTCTGTTCACCTTCCAGAAAAAGAACGCCAGGAACTCTTGGACGAGTTGACAAAGCAAGGCACCAACGCAGGAATGGACCTGAGACGTTTTACCCGTTCCGAGAACTTGCGGTTGGAAAAAGCCTTGGCTGCATATAGGAAATTCGCAGAACAAATTGAAGCGCTCAAAACCCTACGTAAAACCAAATCCACCGAGCTGCAGGGCGCCATTTTCAAGTCATTCATTTTTTTGAACGGGGAAGGAGAGGGCAAATGCGTTAAAACGGTATTTACCGATTTTGGGGTGGATGTACCACCGGCCGGAGCAGGAGAATGTGCTGCTCCAAAACTGTTTCAATATGCTTTTAAACAAGAAATGATGCCTGTGGCACTAGCCGAGTTTTGGTGGGGCCCATCTCCCAATTCGGAAATACGGGAACATGGCAAATTTTACCCGGCCTGTAAAGGTAAATGCCGACCTATTTTGGCACATATGCTCAAAGGTATTCCTGTTAAACCAAATCCATTGCTGGAAAATTTTGGCGCGGGAAAGAAATTGGAAATTCTTTTTGAGGACGAACATTTGGTGGTCGTAAATAAACCTATCGGCATGTTGTCCGTGCCAGGCAGGTACATCAAAGATTCCGTCAAATCGCGCATTCTGGAACAATATCCCAATGCTACCGGCCCCATGATCGTACATCGACTGGATCAGGACACCTCTGGAGTTATGATTGTTGCCCTATCCAAAAAAGCACACAAACTGTTACAACAACAATTCTTGGAGCGTACCATTCACAAAACCTATTTTGCACTTCTAGAAAAACCCATTGAAGAAAACACTGGGGAGATAGCGCTTCCCCTTATCCTGGATATCAATAACAGACCCATGCAAATGGTAAATTATGAACACGGCAAACCTGCTTTGACACAATATGAGGTCATAAAAATGACCGCCTCCCAAACCTTGATCAAATTGAATCCTATCACGGGGCGTTCGCATCAATTGCGGGTACATTGCGCCCATAAATTAGGGCTACATGCGCCCATTGTGGGAGACAATTTATATGGCACCACATCAGAGCGACTTTGCTTACATGCACAACAGGTTGAATTTCTTCATCCCATGACCCAAGAGACAATGAACATCAAGGTAGAAGTACCTTTTGATATCTGAAAATTTGAGGATAAGTCACCAATTGCGTAAACGAAGGTGAATTGATTTTAATTGACTGTGGAAAAGTAGCCCCGGCAAGAATCGAACTTTTCCCCCGGACCCCCAGTTTTATTGGGGTTTTCACTTTTTGATTTCAAAATGTTGACGATTTGTGAACTTTTGTGATTGATTTGTCTTTCGTCATTTCAAATATACTTAAAGCAATATAAATTACACTTTTTGAAGTACTATATTAAACTTTGTCTTCTTGCCTTTTGCACGGCCTCTAACTTGTTGTGGACCTGAAGCTTCTTATAAATATTCTCGATATGTTTTCTAACCGTACTTGGTGAGAGAAAGAGATTTTTGGCAATCAGGGTATAGCTTAACCCCTCGGCCAGTTGCTCCAGCACCTCCTTTTCGCGGTCGCTGAGCAAAATTTCTTCCTCTTGCACGGACAGTGATTCCTGTCTTTCGGGATAGCGTAATAATTTTAGGGTCTTTACCGCTATCGAAGGGCTCATGGCCGCACCCCCGCCAATGGTCTCAACAATGGCATTGTGCAACTTTGGCCCTTCAATCTCTTTGAGCAAATAACCATCGGCACCGGCCTGGATGGCATTGAAGATATTTTCATCATTGTCAAAAACGGTAAGCATGAGCACTTTAATGTGGGGATATTTCTGTTTTATGATACGAACAGTTTCTATCCCATCCAAAATGGGCATTTCTATATCCATTAACACCAAATCCAGATTATGGCTTTTTTCCAGTTTAGCAAGCAGCTCGCTACCATTAAAAACCATGTACTTGATGTCCAATTCCTCAAAATCGACCAATTTTTCTTTGATGGCCCTAGCTAAGAACGTATTGTCATCCACAATGGCCAATTTGATTTTGCTCATGGTCTTGTATTTTTTTTGTGCTGAAAGAATTATGCCTTAACCTGTAATGTTACCTTGGTGCTTTTACCGATTATACTTTCTTGTTTGAAATCAATCCCGGCTTTTTCGGCTCTGTTCTTCATAATTTGAAGTCCGTTGCCATTTGATGACTGCAATGTGTCAAACCCCTGGCCAAAGTCCTCTATTTCAATTTGTACTTTTTCATCAATATCGGTAAACCTGACTTGAATCTGTTCACTCCCGGAATGTTTTACGGCATTGTTCACGGATTCTTGAATAATTCTGAAAAGATTCATCCCTACAAAGGCATTGAGCACCTTATGATCCGGCCTCCCTTCAACCTTCATCCTGACTTTATCATCCGTGGCTTCATGAACGGTCGCGGCCAATTGCTGGGTTCTTTCTTTGATATCTTCCAAACTGATTTCGTCCTTGTTCATGGCCCAAATGGTATCCCTAAGCTCAGAAATAGTGACAAGTGAAAATTGTTTCATTTGGGTAAGCTTTTCCATTAAAAACACCTCACCCTTATCTATGCCCCGTTTAGCGGAATCGGTAATTGAGGTCAAATATGTGAGCTGCGACCCTATATTATCGTGCAGGTCTCGGGCAATCCGTAAACGTTGTTCCTTTAGGTTTTCTTGTGCCCGAGCCTCGGCCATAGCCTTCTCCAAAGCGGTTTCCCTAGCAAAGTTCTTCGCCTTTACCTTTTGCTCACGAAAAATCACAAAACCGACAATAAGCAGTATGGCCAAAAGAGCTCCGCTACCCATAAGCATACTGTTCCTATTTTTCAGGACTAGCTCACCCTCGACCAGTTCGTTCTTTTGACGGAGTATCTCATTTTCCTTTTGCTCGGACTCGTACTTTTCCTTTAGGTTGAGAACTTCCTTGGCCTTTTCAGAAAAATATAGGCTATCCCTTGCTGCCTTATGCTTTTGATGATAAACATAGGCCTTTTTAAAATCCGGTTTTTCTTCATAAACCAAGGACAAGGTTTTTGATAGCACATCAATAGCGGGAATAAAATCTATTTGCTCCGCTTCTTTATAAGTTTTCAAAGCCAATTCCTCTGCCTTGATTTTTTCCCCTTGTTTGAGAAGTACATTGGCAAGATCATTTTTTAGGAAATACAGAGCCAGAAGCTCACCTCTTTCCTCTTGAAGGGCAATGGCCTGATAATAATATTGTTCTGCTTCATCATAATTTTCAAGACCCCAGCTTGCCAAGGCCATGTTTGTTACAGGATAGGCTTGATCCAATATCGCTCCCATGGACCCAAATCCGTCGTACGCCTTTTTTGCATATTCAAATGCTGTGTTAAATTCTTTCTTTACAATATAGGCAGATGCCGCACTATTATAGCTCGTAATCAACATATATTGATTCCCCATTACTTTGTACATTTCCATTGCTTTAAGGTAGTACTCCAATGAAAGGTCGGGTTCTTCAATGAGTTTAAATCTGTTTCCAAGATTTAGATATGATCCAGCAATCCATAGACTATCTTTCCCTTCCTTAAAGTTTTCTAGTGCCTTTAATTGAAAATCTACTGCTTTATCAAACTCTGATAATGCCTCATATGCATTACTAATATTGGTGTAAAGACTTCCCAATACAAAATAATCCTCGGAATTCTCCAAAATTGGTTTGGCCTTCAAATGGAAATTCAGTGCTTCTTTGGGCCGACCTTCATCTTGCGAAAGAACTCCGTATGCGACCCATATTCTTGCTTGGTAATAGTCGTCATCTATGATTTCGGCCTGTTGCAAGGCCATATCCATATAAGATCGGGCACTGTCCATATCAACAGACCGAAACTTCATTCCTATATCTTTCAAGACAAGAATCCTATCCTCACCTTCCTTGACTTCCAAGGTATCTTTCAATGCATTGATGGCTTGTTGAATATCCTGCGCCTCAACAGTATGCAAAGACATTAGGCCGAAAAGAAAAATGGGAATCAGGGTCTTCTGAAAAATGGTCATTAGAGAAAAAAATGGTTGGTGCTTAAAACTAATCCAATTGATTATATAATTTAAGTTTTTGCAGAAAAATTAATTCGCTTTGTCCACCAACTTCTCGATAGTGGCATCCAAAAATGATGTAATGGCTAGTTCTGCTCCTTTCTTATATGTTTCTGGATTACATTTTACGACTGAAACATTTATATCTTCCTTGTCCTCTACACGCCAGACGTGAAACACCCCAGCATCCATTCCTCTTCTGTCCACATCTGCTCCTTGGGAAGCATCAAATTTTTGTTTTTCAAGAACGCCTTCAACCTCTACGCCACGATTGGAAACCATCATGCCTATATTAAACTTATTGTAACTTTTTGAATCAATCTTAAAATCGGTCTCTGCCTTTACCTGTGCATATCCGGCATGTCTGTTCAAGGCTCGTGTAGTTTCGCTCAAGGCATTATCGAAAGCGAGTACGTTCAAAACCACCTTGTTGAATATAAAATCAGTTTTTTGATTGGATACTTTCATTTCGACCTGCTCTTCATAATTGGCTATTTTCAAGGGACCGGTCTTCTTATTTTCCATGGATTGCTTGTTCACAATAAATTTTTGACCGGTAGGACGCATCACGATGGCCCCGAACTCATCTCCTTTTTCCCCACCTTGACCTGACCTTAAATCCCATCGTTTCTCACGGTTTTTTTGATAGGTGCTATGGTTCCATAACTCTTCAATGGGAGCTATCTCAAATCCTTTGGAAACAAGGTCTGCCTTATATTGTTCAAAGAGCTTATCGGTTAGTTGCTGCAGCTCGTCCATATTGAGCCCATCCAATACCAAGGTCAAAGATGCCTTGGCATCGCCCTTTATTCCACCTCTCCACAGTTTTCCGCCTTTTTTCTTATCCTCTAATTGTAGCGCTGTTTGGAAATTGACTTGAAAATCGGAAATAACAATCCTCTTAGGACTCTTTCTAAAATTCAAATTAGCAGGCCCCAACATTTTGATTTTAAAATCCTTGACATTTTGCGCATTGACCTCTGGTAAGACACACATTAGGATCAATAAAAAAGAAAATACAGATAAGTTGATACGTTTCATACTATTGGTTTAAAGTTTTGAACAAACCTAGTCTCCCAGTATCTTGGTTTCAATAGGGCAATTGTCGTAAAATGAAGGAAAACCGACAGTTTTCATCTTAAATATCAAAATAAAGGAAGCTTACAAACCCCATCAATATTGTAGCCATTAACAAGGCGGTATTTATCCGTATCAACTTCGGATTCAGCTTTTTGCGGACGGTATATAGATGTAGTACAAGTGCCAGAAGGAATGCGGGCATACTCAAATAGAGGTTAAACAGATAAAACCATAACCAACTTGTAAAAAAGGACCAAGCTGAAAGCGCCGATACCATCGCTGGAACCCATTGATCAAATCCATTGACATTCTCAACAGGAAAAAGATAATGAAGAAAAGTCGCCAAGAGTACCATAGGTCCAATCATCGCAATCAACAACAACACACTACCGAGCATAATTAGCTTTTAGAGAAGATGGATTTCTTCACCATTGGGAAGCACTATACTTAACGGTATATTACCATATTGGGTTTTATATAAAATCACCTTATCACGAACAGAAAGTTTATCGTACAAGACCGTACTTACCAAGAGTGACCCTGTTGTAAGTACTATCCGATTGTTATTTGAATGGCGGTTAGAGGTATGGGTAAATTTATCCTCCAATACCGCGGGCACGCCACGTTTGTATGATCTATTCTTGTTCTTATTATAGTTTCGGTAAACTGAGTAAAGTGTGTATCCTTGATAAAGGGGTACGGCCCATAGCGGAAAAAGAACAACTACAAAACTCCAAAATCCATTTATGATCAATAGAAATCCGATGGCTAGAAAAGGACTGGATTTGACCAAGCGATTTTTTATTTCAGCTTTCCATTTACGATTCAAAACCTCATAATCTTTTAGAGTATATCTAGCGTGGGGTACATGCTTCTCCAGATGCTTTTCTTCTTCATCTTCTTTCGGAATACCGTTGGCTTCATCAACCTGCCGCACCACTTGAAGATCTAATATGATTCCTGATTTGGGTGCACGGTCCAACTGCACCTCTGTACCCACCCTAGCTTTGGAGTAACAAGAATAGTCCACTGCAAACTCATCATTATCAATATAGATATAATATGAACTTCTGGTTTTTGTCCTATTTCTATGACCATGAACAGGTCTATTACTAACAGTGGATTTGTGCAGCCTCTTATCCGTAATCTTTCCAGAAATCCGTGTTTTAACCCTTCTTTTTAAATCGATTGCTGTAGATGCAATGATATAGGCTATGACGCCAAAAAATAAAACCGAGAATGCCATCATCATATAAATGCCAAAGGAATCATTGGCAAAACTGGAATTGAACATAATAGAAAGGAACGACCAGAATATTCCAATCACGACTACCGGAAATAGCAACATGCCATATAACTGACGCCTAAGCTTGGTCTTGTCTCCATGTTCTAAGGGCAATGTTTCTAATGTGGGCATGAGTCATTTATTTTGCAGAACCAAAATTAGAACCTGTACAAATCCATACAATAGGGCAATTGTCCTATTGCACTACAGGTGGGGTTTCCGGTAGTTTTGCTGGAAACCAATCCATCAAAACAGATGAATTCCAAAACCATTCTCAAAAAACTCTCCTCTACCGTACTTATAATTCTTGCACACTTTTTTTATAACAACGGGTCTGCTCAAAACCTACACCTTAACAATTTTGATATAAAGGACGGACAGGTAAAAGCGATGTCCATCACCAAATATCATGCTATTGGAGCCCATTTATATAGTGAAAAGAATGAACTTCTGTTCGACTCCAATGGGTATTTGACAGAGGATAAACTTTACTTGGACAACATTTACGAAACACGTACTTCCTATAATTACTTGGCTGATAGTTCAAAAGCCATTATGAAGAAATTCAACTCATCGGGAAAACAAGAAGGAATCGCCAAAACACTTTACATCTACAAAACACCTATTGGTATAATTTCGGATGACTTGCCAGAAACCGTAAAAAATGATGAAGGGCAATATATTGTTCTGGGTGGTTTAAAATATGGGGCCATCTTTAAATATCAAAAATATGTGATCGTTTATGAACTTGCCGAATCCAGCAATGGTAAGGCCACGGTTTTCTATACGAGCAATTATTCCTACGATGGATTAAAATTACATGAATCATATAACCAAGATGACATACGCTACTTTCGGTACAATGACCAAAACCATTTGGAGGAAGAATTGGGGATGTCCGATATATGGGAAAGCATTTTATACGATTATGTGTATGATGAATATGGCAATTGGATCAAAAGAACAAAATTCAAAGCATCTAACTATTCGGGAAGTAAGTATCAATGGAATATTGACGAAGTAAAATACAGGACCATCACCTACGTTAACGGCACCATTAGCGGTAACAGTATACCAACAACTCCGGAACTGGCTTATTCATCCAATCAAGATAAATTACAAGACCTGCCAAAACTCAGCGACCCCATTTTAATGTCTAAATCCATGAAATTTCTTCAAGACATTACCAGGCTCAGAAACGACACTAAACAAGGGAAGGGCGAAGCGACCAAAAACGAAGTCTCCATAACATGTTTAAATGGTGACTGTTCCAATGGCTTTGGCAAAGCAGATTTTGGGACATACACTATTGAAGGCTTTTTTAGCAACGGAAAGGCAAATGGGCAAGGAACTTTATTTTACAAGGACAATTCAGGATACTATCAGGGAAACTTTGTTGATGGATTTAGAGATGGATTTGGCATATACACATGGATAGACAGTAAGAACTATTACATTGGACAATGGGCAAAAGGGTATCAGAATGGCTATGGCTATATTAAAAACGAAGGTGAAATATTGCAGGCAGGCAAATACGAAAAAGGAAAGTTGGTTCAGGATTTCCTTACCGATGATTACAAAAAGAAAATTGCACGGGGAAACTGTGTAGGTGACTGTCAGAATGGATTTGGGTACTACAAGTTTGACAATGGAGATAGCTATGTTGGGTTTTTTACCAATGGTAAAAGAGATCATGTAGGTGCTTATTCTTGGAAATCTGGAATGGCGCATATCGGAACAATTGTAAATGAACAGCATGACGGTTACGGTCAAGAATTCTATAGACCTAGCGGACAATATTATCTTGGTGATTTTTCACAAGGAAAACGCACTGGACTTGGTATTTTTTATAACAATGAGCATAAAATACTACAAAAAGGTATTTGGGGTGATGGACAATTGACAGATGAGTTCTAGAAAACTTGATTTTATGAAAAGCTTGCGCTACCCAAGATTCATTTAGTATTAAAAATCAAAATTTAGCGAGCGTAACGCAGTGAAGTGCTGCAAGCGTCCCAAAACTTACCCTTAACTAATACTACTGAGCGAGGTAATTTTATCCATTAATCCGATATACTCTTCTCATCATTTGAGGTAATCCAACGGTCTGTTAGCCTCAATTTTATATTGTTCCAATCTCCATTCCGTTATTTTAAGCTTTAGACTGCTTCCATAGGCCATTTTGTTTTTTCATCAAATTGTGTCAATTTTTTCGTCAAAAATTTCCAGGGCTTACAGGGCTTCCCAAAGGGTTTACTGTAGATTTAGGAAAAGTTTACTGTAGCCCCGATTTTTGTGAAGTATTACAAAATCAGGTCAATCAACTGGTTTTCAACTTGTTGAATACCCGAAAACAACCGTGATGGCGCAATCTGCGCATCACCCTCTTGCTATTCCTTTTTTCACGCAAGCGTGAAAACCGAAATACCTTTCTTTGGTGTATAGAGTAACAATAAATTCAGTGGTTTTTGTTTATTAGAAGCTGTTGAATGAATTTATCTTCCCGAACACTACAAAAACTCGATAGGAACCAAGCGCAAAAGTCTGGGTAAGATTGGGACTTGCAACACTACGTTACCCTTGGTTCGCTTTCTTCTTTAACTCTGATTTGGTTGCTACTTCTAATTTGCTTCTCAAAATCTCCATATCCTCACCAACCTTCCTTTCCAACACCTTTGCATAAATCTGGGTGGTGGTAAGTTTTCGATGTCCCAACATTTTTGAAATGGTTTCTATGGGTACACCATTGGTCAGGGTAACTGTCGTGGCGAACGTATGCCTTGCCATGTGAAATGTAAGATTCTTTTTAATTTTTGCTTCACTTGCAATCTCTTTCAAATAGGCGTTCATCTTTTGATTTGATATTCTTGGGAACAGCGTATTATTTATTACTGATCTGGAATCTTGTTTATACCGTTCAATCAAATCCATAGCTTTTTTTAAAAGTGGTATTTTAACAGGGTTATGGGTTTTCTGCCTTTTAGTGATTATCCAATATTTTTTATCCAACCCCATTATTACGTTATCTTCGGTCAGAAGCATTAAATCAGTATAGCATATACCGGTATAGCAACTGAATACAAAAAGATCTCTAACAGTTTTTAATCGCTTGGTTTGAAGCTCCAATTCTTCAATCGCTTGAAGTTCCTCGGAACCTAAATATTCTCTGTTCGTAGGGGTCAACCTTTGTTTAAACTGCCTAAACGGGTCTTTATCTATCCACTCCAGTCGATAGGCCAGAGAGACCATTTTCCTCAGTCTTTGAATATGCTTCATTACAGCATTGTTACCAATTTGCTTCTGATAGTGATTAGGTTTATGCTTGCGAAGAAAATTTTCAAAGTCAAGGATAAACTTATAATTCAGTTCATCAAGTCTGATGTCTTCCAATTTTAATTTTGTTTTCAAGAATAAAAAGATATACTTCTGGCTTGTCAGGTAGAGTCTCGAGGTATTTCCGTGGAGCTTGGGAAACATATTGGAATTATGGTAGGACACTAAGTCCTTCATGGTAAAATGTTGATTCTCCACTTCCTCATCCAGAAACCTGGCCTTTACACTCTTAGGAGTGATATGTTTACCCTCTATTCGTAATTGTTGGAATGAATGAAACAAACCAGAGTAGAACCCATCAAGATATTGGTTGATGGATTTGGCATCAATAGTAGAATTTTTTACCCGCTGCCTTTCGGAGTCCCAGTGATTGATTTGGATTCTCCGCTTTAAACTAATGTTCAGTTTTTTACCATTGACAGAAATCCTGGCATAAATAGGGGCTTTTCCATTTTTTGACCTACCGGAATAAAGCCAAAACAGGACGGAAAAAGTGAAATTTGACCTCATAGTTGTCTTCTTTTTGTTAAACGTTGACGAAGACGAAAGTCAAATCAAATCGAGTGTTCCAACTAAATTACTGAATTTTAATTACTTAAATTAAAACAGCAACTTGAAAAATGTTGACGATTTGTGAACTCTAAAAGCCGAAATCAAAGGAATTCAATTAAAATCAAAAAATATTAAATATCTGGTTTTCATTTATTTAATGATTCTTTGAATCATTCAGAAGTCAAAAAGTAGCCCCGGCAAGAATCGAACTTGCATCTAAAGTTTAGGAAACTTCTATTCTATCCATTGAACTACGGGGCCATTCCTGAAAATGGACTGCAAAAATATGTTTTTTTGAAAAACTTTGCACTACCAATTGGCCTTTACTCAACATAAAGTCTTAGTATATGAAGAGCGCACAAACAGTTTCTAGGAGGAAAAACCGGCCCTCTTTCGTTCCTGTTGTAAGATTTTATCCAAAAAAGAACGGGAAAGTGGCTTGTCTATATACCCTGAAATGAGTTGATTCCCCTTGGCAATGGTCCTGTCCAACGTATTGGAAAAGGCTGACAGTATGTAGACCCTGGGAAGTACATGTCCTTTAAAGAGATTTTGAATATTCTCCAAAAAAGTCCACCCATTCATTCCTTCCATGACCAAGTCCAAAAAGACCACATCTGGCAGACTTCCATTATTCTCTACCAAGTCCAGAAACACGGAAAGGCCTTCCTCTCCACTGGCACAGGTAATAATATCAAAATCTCCTTGGGATTGCTGTATGCAGTAACGCGTCGCAAACTGGGACACTAAATCATCGTCTATGATACAAACGGTAAGCTTCATCTTGGGACTATAAGTAGGTTTGGGTGCTCCAAAGCTAAAGCCCTACTTCTGAGATGCCATCCAAACTCGTTGTTTTGCCCAAATATTCCGTTAAATCAACCTCAATGTGGCAATTTATCACTCAAAACACCATAGATAAAGGCTCCGAACAACGCCCCTACCAAAACTATAAGTATGGGCCAAAAACCGGCACCCGCCAAAACATACATCGGTCCAGGGCATGCCCCTGCCAACGCCCAACCCAATCCAAAGAGCGTTCCTCCCACAATATATCGGGTAAAGGATTTCTCTTTGTCGGGTATGCTAATGGGTTCTCCTGAAAAGGATTTCACTTTTGATTTTTTGATCCATAAGACCAAAATAACCCCTACGGCCAAAGCAGAACCGATTATGCCATACATGTGAAAAGAATCGAATTGGAACATTTCATAAATCCTAAACCAAGAGGCCGCTTCCGATTTGTAAAGGACAATTCCCAAAAAAGTGCCAATTAAAATATATGCCAAGTTCTTCATGATGCAAAAATTAGGGGGAACAACAAGTGAACCATGATCAGTCCACCAATAAAAAATCCGATGACCGCTATGAGCGAAGGTCGTTGCAGATTACTGAGACCGGAGATGGCATGTCCAGAAGTACACCCACCGGCATAACGGGTTCCGAAGCCCACCAAAAAACCTGCAATCAACAGAATGATCCAAATTTTTGGGTCGGACAACGATTCCAAACTAAAAAGCTCCGTGGGCAAATAGGCTTTTCCGGCGCTATCAAATCCCAATTCTTGGAGTTTGGTTACGGTTTTGGGTGAAATATCCACTGTGGGGTTGGGCGACAACCAATGTGCTCCCAAAAATCCTCCTATAACGGAGCCCAGAACCACCAATAGGTTCCAGCGTTTGGATTTAATATCCACTTTGAAGTAATCCGAAAACTTTCCCGCCCCACCAATAGAACAAAACGTCTCTAGGTTGGAAGACATTCCGAAACGTTTGCCCATTAAAATGAGCAGTGCCATGATCAGGGCTATAAGGGGGCCCGATACATACCAAGGCCATGTTTGATAAAGCATTTTCTCCAATTTATGACAAAGGTGGAGAAAATGCCTTAAATATCAAACCTACGGTTTCAACAGCAACTCTTGTCCGAGTCGGAAACGCCGAACTTTTTCAGGATATCTTCCAACAAGCACCATTTGGTTAATGATGATTGCAACAAATTGGCACCAACAAACGCAGTAAACCAAAGCCAATTGATGTTCACATAAATGGCCAAGATCAAACTGATCAATATAAATGTTCCTGCTACTCCTCTTACAATTCTATTTCTCATTTTAAGTATTTTAAACGGTTCTTTCAATAGGGATTTCCACCGCCTTTATGGGGTTGGTGGTCTCACTCTCCTCATTAAACTGTTTCAAGAGTTTGAACAGTTCGGTCACTTTTTCCCCTTCGGTGAACGAGAAAAACATATTGGAAGCGGCCCCACCTTTTTCACTGGGGAACCAACTGCTGGTATACATCAATGGGGCGGCTCCTTTGTATCCATCGATATCGGAACCGCTAAAACTTTCAACACCTGCCTTTTTAAAAATCTTCAGGACATCCTTTTTGTATTCCTCTACCGTGGTAACAATGATCATTTTCATGTTAACTATAATTTTTACGTTCAATCATATAATACACCAATGGCACCACCAACAGCGTCAATACGGTAGACACTATGGTTCCTCCCATGAGTGATATGGCCAACCCTTGGAAAATGGGGTCGAACAAGATCACAAAAGCTCCAATAACAACGGTTCCTGCCGTTAACAAAATAGGTGTGGTACGCACGGCACCTGCTTCAATTACGGCTTGCTTTAGGGGAACTCCTTCATTCAACCTAAGGTTGATGAAGTCGATAAGCAATACCGAATTCCGCACCATGATTCCCGCCAGGGCAATCATCCCGATAAAGGAGGTTGCGGTAAAAAATGCGCCCAACATCCAGTGACCCAACACAATTCCGATCAAGGAAAGTGGAATAGCCACCATCATCACCATTGGCGCTTTAAAGTTTTGGAACCATCCTACGATCAACATATAAATGATCACAATTACACCGAGGAACGCGATTCCCAAATCACGGAACACCTCAAGGGTAATTTGCCATTCCCCATCCCATTTTACCGTGTAGTCATCTTCATACTGGGGTTGCTCCATATAGAGCTCGTTAATGGAATAGCCTTGAGGTAGCTCCAATTGATTTAACTTATCCGTCATGCCCAAAATGGCATACACTGGGCTTTCCAGTTCACCCGCCATATCGGACATCACATAAACCACTCGCTTTTGGTTTTTTCTATAGATGCTCTTGGCCTTGGTTCCCTCTTTAATGGAAACCAAATCACCCACGGACACCATATTCCCTTGCTGGGATGTTATTTTTAATTGTTGGATCTGATCCAAACTCGATTTATCCTTTTCACTAACGGATAGCACAATCCCGATTTGGTCAAATGCTTCTTCACGATAGATGTGGGAAACGGGCTGCTCACGGAAGGCCATGGCCATCACCTGAACAATTTGTTGAGGCGTTACGCCATAAAGCATAGCTTTCTCTTTATCCACCACAAAATCGTACTCCACTTGGTCGTCCTCAACCATCCAATCCACATCCACAACGTCGGTGGTATTGTTCAAGATGCCTTTTACATCCTCGGCCAAAGCAATTTGCTTGTCGTAATCGGGTCCATACACCTCAGCAACAATGGTGGAAAGCACAGGAGGTCCTGGTGGCACCTCAACAATCTTGATGTTGGCATTGTACTTTTTGCCCAACTCTTGGATTTTAGGTCGCAATAACTTGGCGATATCGTGACTTTGCTCGCTTCGATCATGCTTATCGGTAAGATTTACCTGAATATCGGCCATATTGCTTCCTCCTCGTAAATCATAATGTCTCACCAATCCGTTGAATGTTATGGGTGCAGAAGTACCCACATAGGTTTGATAGTTCACCACTTCGGGCCTAGTGGACAAATATGCCCCTACTTCTTTGGCAACTGCTGAAGTACGTTCCAAAGTAGATCCCTCAGGGAGGTCAATCACCACTTGGAATTCGTTCTTATTATCAAAAGGAAGCATTTTTACGGCTACCGATTTCGTGAAGAACATCCCCACAGAAGCAAATAACAAGACCACAGTAATACCAATAAATACCCATCGCTTCTTTCTACTTTCAATCAGTGGTTTTTCGAAACGTTCGTAGGCTTTATAAATAAAGGTGTCTTGAATTTCGACCGCCTCTTTTTCTTTTTTGTTCTTCTTTTTGTCCTTTTCTCTCAAGAAGATGAATCCCAAATAAGGGGTTATGGTCAAGGCCACAAACAGGGACAACAACATAGCAATGGATGCTCCGATGGGCATTGGGGACATATAAGGCCCCATCAATCCCGATACAAATGCCATGGGTAATACGGATGCGATTACCGTAAAGGTGGCCAGAATGGTCGGGTTTCCTACCTCATTGATGGCATAGAGTGCTGCATCTTTGAACGGCAAACGTTTCATCTTAAAGTGGCGGTGCATGTTCTCCGCGATAATGATGGAGTCGTCCACTACAATACCCGTTACAAACACCAAAGCAAACAAAGTGATTCGGTTCAAAGTGTAATCGAGCATGTAATAGCTGAGCAAGGTCAAAGCGAATGTTATTGGTACAGAAAGGAACACTACCAATCCACCTCTCCAACCCATGGCCAACATCACCACAAAGGTCACGGCAATGATTGCACCAATCAAGTGCATCAACAATTCAGATACTTTTTGCGATGCTGTTTGACCGTAGTTACGGGTTACCTCTACATGTACATCATCGGGAATCAAATTTGATTTTAAATGCTCCACCTTGTCCAACACCACATCGGCAATCTTCATGGCATCGGCGCCTTTTCTTTTGGCAATGGAAATGGTTACCGCTGGATATTCAGATTTGAAAGTTTCTGACTTCTCGCTTGCAGCTCCAAATCCTAGGGAAACATAATTTTTGGGCAATTCTGGACCATCCAAAACTGTTGCCACCTGTTTTAGATAAATAGGTTGATTTTGTTTGGTGCCCACGATCAAGTTTTCCAGATCTTCCTTGCTTTCCAAAAAGTTGCCTGTGCTGATGTGGAACTCGGTATCGTTGGACAGGAAATTCCCAGCATCCATTTGTTGGTTGTTAGCTTGGATCATTTGGGCCACGGCCAACATATCGATACCTGATTCGGCCATTTTATCCTTATCTACCACCACACGAAGCTGACGGTTTCTTCCACCAATCTTTTTAGTGATGGAAACCCCGTTTACTTTTTCAACCTCATTGATCAGTTCTCCAGAAATCTCTCGTAGCTGAAAATCATCGTATTCATCACTCCAAAGGGTTAGAGCAAGCATGGGCACATCGTCAATCGCACGGGTTTTCACCAAAGGCATGGTAACCCCGTTTGGCATTTGATCCATGTGCTTGTTGATTTCGTCATACAAGCGCACCAATGATCTTTCGATATCTTCCCCAACGTAGAACTGCACAATGGCCATCCCCTGCTCCTGCATGGAAGTGGTGTACACGTACTCTACGCCTTTAATGTTCGATATAATTTTTTCAAGCGGTTTTGTGATCCTGGATTCCACCTCAGTTGGGCTGGCGCCAGGGTATCCCACAAAAATATCCGCCATGGGTACATCAATCTGTGGCTCCTCTTCCCTTGGGATCAAAAAAGAACTGTACACTCCAATGACCATGAACACGATCATTAAGAGCACCGTTAGTTTGGAGCTGATAAACCCTTTGGCTATTTTTCCTGCTAGTCCGTCTTTCATTGTTAGCTTTTTAGGGTTATTGAATGCTTACTTTAGCTCCATTGTACAGCTTTCCATCGGCTGATACGATGTATTGGTCTCCTTTCGACAAACCGGATAATACTTCTACTTCCTCTCCATAATTCTCGCCCAAACGCAACCAGCGAAGCAAGGCCACATTGTCTTGTCCCAAGGTATACACCCCGGTCAATTGACCTTTATGCACCAGGGCCTTCGACGGAACCACAACCATGTCATTCCCATAACCTTTTTGTTCCGTCTCCAGCCTTATGGTTGCATACATGCCTGACAAAATCTTGGCGTCTGTCTTGTCCAATGCCACCTTCATTATATATTGTCCTCCTGTATTTTGTGCCGAAGCACTCAGTTCGGATACTTCACCTGTAATAGTGGTATCCAACGCTTTCACTAAAATCTGCGCCTTGGTTCCCACTTCAATAGAAGAAATATTGTTCTCGGCTACCTTGGCCTCTACTTCAAACCCTGTCCCTGGAGATTCCACGGAAACCAAAGGCACACCTGGATTGGCCATGTCTCCCTCATCGATATAGGTATTGGTAACCACCCCATTGAAAGGCGCCCTAATGTTGGCATAGGCGAACTGGGAATTCACCTCGTTCTTCATTTGATTGGCTGCTTCCAATCTGGCTTTTGACATTTCGTAGCGTGCAGTCATATCATCCAGCTCCTTTTGTGAGGCGCTGCTTTCCTTAAAAAGGCTCTGGAATCTTTCGTAATCTTTCTTTGCATTGTTGAATGCCACCGTTGCCTCGGTAATGGAAGCTTCCACTTGTGCTTTTTTGGCCCGTAGATCCACATTGTTGATGGAAATCAACAAGTCTCCCTTGTTTACTTTCTGACCTATCTTCACAGGAAGGGATTCTACATAACCCATCATTCGGGTACTCAAGGTGGCACTGTTCACGGCTGTTATTTGACCACTTCCGGCCAAAATGGTGGCGCTATCTCCTGTATCCACATCGGCAACGGTTACCGGTACTGCTGCGGTTGTATCCGCAGTTTGTTTTTTATCACTTCCACAGCCCATTAGGATCAATCCCAAGGATGCAGTTAGAATGAAACTTTTATATATCGTAGTGTTTTTCATGTTACAATTATTCTTTGGTTAAAAATGTGAGTAGGGATTGTGCTTGATTGTATTCAAAAATGGTCTGATAGTAGGCCAATTGCTTTTCGGCATAAGTGGCCTCGGCCATTAATAAATCGGTTGTTTTTTCCAAGCCTTCCCCAAATCGGTTGGTACGTATCCTCAATGATTCTTCGGACTGTTCCATAGCCAATTTTGAGGTCTGGAGCCTACTTTGTGCATCTTCGACCATCCGTTTGGTGCGTTGTAGCTCCATAGTGCTTTTGGCGACGTATTGTTCGTATTCTTGTTTTGCTTTTTCATAGTTTGTTTTGCTTTTTCCTGCTTTGGCAAATCGTTGGGAGCCTTTGAACACGTCCCAGCTCAAACTTGCCCCGACTATATATCCTTTGGCGTCTGCCTGAAAAATCTGGTCGTCGTACATTTCGTAACTGGCAAATGCATTCAGCCTAGGCAAAAAGGTCATATTATCTGCCCTCATGTTTGCTTTATAGGCTTCGGACACCAAATCCATGGCTTTTACATCGGCCCTGTTTTCCAAGGAAACATCCATGTTTTCATCAAGGTTATCCGGAACCAGTTCTTCGGAGGGTTCATAGACCACGTTTCCCTGTTCGTTCATCAAGAAAGCCAAATAGTCCGATGCATTTTGGACATTGCTATTGGCTGTTTTCAACTGATCGGAAACTTCGGTCACCCGCACTTTCACTTCCAGTAAATCTGCTTTTTGAAGCAATCCCTGATCATAGCTGTTCTGTGCCATATTCAAGTTGGCATTTGCCGCTTCATGTGCTTTTTGCAACACCGCTACGGCACGATGGGCCAATTGCAGTTGTCCATAAGCTTTCTGGGCCTCAAAATCCAGATAATCCCGGGTTCGCATCGCTTGGAGTTCTTTGGCTTCCATGGTAGTTTTGGCCGCTTTGCGCTGGTAAAACCCATCCAGATTGATCAAGGGTTGTTGCACCGACACCACTGTTGCATAGTTTTTGATCTCATCGGGGTCGTTCAACAAAGCTGGATTGAAATCTGCTTGGGTCAAAACCTCTTGGTTCAATTTAGAACCAAAAGCCATCAATGGATTCGTGGTTGCCATTCCCGTGTGTGATACCGCAATCTGTGGTAAATAGATGGAATTGGAGAACCTATAATCATACTTGGCCATCTTGGCCTCCTGTTCGGATACTTTAATGCTGGCGTTGGATTCTTGCACCCTCATCTGGACATCCTCCAAGGAAATCCGTACATGATCTTGGGCAAGAATCTGTAGCTGTGCAGAAAAGAATAGTATTAGAACAAATAATCGTTTCATATGCGTAATTAATTTGAGTCAAAAATAGATTCGTTAAAATCCCTACACAGTAACCTTGGTTACCAAGAAAAAATGTGCCGTTTCCACACCATAAAAAAACCTTGACAAAACCCTATTGCATTAGCATAGGATTGTACCAAGGCCCATTAAAAAGAAACGGTTGTATACTAAGCGCTTCGGGTTCCCCCATGTCCGCCAGCGACCACCAGCAATACTTTAATGCTCAAATAGATGAACTTAAAAAACTGGACAATGGGGTTCATCATCATAAATCGCTTGTATTTGGATATTCTTCGTGTCATAATTTTCTATTCTGGGATCAACCACCAAAAGGGTTTCATTTTTGCTTTGTATATAAAGGCATAGTGCAGGGCCAATTTCAACCAGTGCCCTGCCAATCCAATGGAACCAAAAGTTTTCCCCAGTTTTCTTCCATGGGTATCCGGATACTTCTGATAATCGGGCACAATGGGATAGGTAGTAATGCTTATACCACTTCCCGTGGTCATTCCAAACCCTGCCGATGCAATACAGGCGGCTCCCATATTGCCCATGGATCCTTTATGGTGAAGTTCCTTATTGGATTGTTTGATCATTTCTATAATGTTATCGGCCACTAATTTTGCCGTAATTCCGGATGGCATTCCTGTTCTTGGCGGAGCAGGGGTAATATCCGTGCCATTTTTGCTCTTTCTGGGTTTTGAAATGCTATGGGGTGGCGCAAAGGCAATGCCGGGAGCAAAAATGTTGGGATATGATGGATTTTGATAGGTCTCCGGCCAGTCTTGTACACTCCATTCCTCATAGGGTTTGGGGGTATAGTCCGCATCCACGATCATAAATCCCCTAAAAAGTTTATCCGTGATATCCATCCCAGTTCTATCATAGGCTTTAAACCCATGGCCCGAAAAAGAGGGAATGAGCATGGCAAAGTCATAACTTTCCTGTTTCTGCTCCCCGTCCAAATTTTCGTAATGGGCCACCCCATCTTCGACCTTATTGACCCCGGCACCCAAAATCCACGAGATGTTTCTATCTTCAAAGACCATCCCAACCATTTCGCTGGATTTCATGATGTTGCTTCCGTAGCTCATCAACATACCATCCATTCCAAAATCCCCTAGGTTGTACTCATTGGAAATCCATGTGATTTCTGCCTTATCCCTTACGTTGTGTCTTCTAAGTTCCTGTTCCACATTTAAGATATATTCAAATGCGGCGCCCTGGCAGGTGGATTTGGCATGGCCGGTACCAATCAATATTTTGATTTTCTTACCCTGCTTCATTTGTTCTATGAGGCCTTCCAATGCGTTCCACGCTTCTTGGGCGTGGGTATAGGTGCAAACGGAATGTGCTTTGTTCTTCCCGGGGGAGAGTCCTTCCGTAGCTTCAAAATTGAGTTTTGGCCCCGTGGCATTGATCAAGTAATCATAGGTTACTTTTTCCTTGTTCCCTTTGTTCCCTTCAGACACGTATTCAACCAATACATAGGGCCTATTCTGATCTTGATCTCCTTCAGGATGAAAACTAACGGCTTTTGCCTGTTTGTAATCGATATGCTTTTTGGCATACAAAGGCGCCAATGGAAATAGGATATCCTGTGGTTTCATTCTACCGATCCCCACCCAAATATTGGAGGGAATCCATTGGTAATTGCTATTGGGGGAAACCACCACAACCTCATGCTCCTTATTGAGCTTTCTTCTAAGATGGGAGGCTGCCACATGACCCGCAATACCAGCTCCCAAAACAACTATTTTGGCCATTTTCTTTACGATTTACCCAAAGTTACCTTTAGGTTTTCAGATATAAAGTGACCTAGGTCACATTGGAAGAATGGATGCTAAATAATTGTAATGGTTTTAGTTACACTGTTCATGCGACCCTTCCAAAATAGCATCGTATGTTTCCTGGGCAAGGAATTGCGGTTCATATGTGGAACCAAGATTTTCAATGCTTTGGACAAAGCTTCGCAAGTGGTTTCGTGAACCACATTGCAAACTTGAAAACACTTCGATAATGTAGGGGTTGGAAGTCGCTTGGATATGGTCGTCCAGATCTACAATGTCCAAATCCTCAATGGTGGCACCAATGGTAAGGGCTGCTACCTCATCAACCACTCCTTCTTCCACAAACTTGTTGTACCATGCCTGTAAATCTTCATTAGTGAATTTCCCGTTTTCCAAAATTTCATATGGAATATGATAGGCCTTCAATAAAGTTTCCACGGCGTTCATATGGGACTGTTCGCTCTGCATTATATTTTCAAACTGGACCATGTCCCAATAGTCGTTCAAAAACTGATAGGTGTCCCTTGCCAACTTTTCTTCTTCCAACATGAACAATAGGGCTTGTTCATCTTCTTCAGAAATTAAGGTTGTATCATCAATATCATTATTGATTTGTGTATCAATGGGCTCATCACTTGAATCAGAACACCCTGATAGCATCCCAAAAACCAATAGGATGGAGAACAAAACAGGACCAAGTACTATTATACGTGCTTTCATAGCTTTTTCCTCTAAAAGTCATAATCGTACACATCAAAATCAGTAACATTGGTTACCCTATCTCTTCTTTAAACAAAACTTTAACTAAAAAAGGTCCCACGAATGCAGGACCTTTACTTGAAATATTCTCTGTTCAATAACTTGTTTCGTCCAGTTTTACTTTTCCCCAGAAAGTTTTATACACAAATATGGTGTAGAAAAGAACCAGTGGAGTACCTATGGCCACAATGGTAAGCATTATCTGTAGGGATTTTGTGGAAGAGGCCGCATTGTAGATATCAATATTATACTGTGGATCTATGGTGGAACGCAACAAAACAGGATACAGCTCCACAGCCACCAAAACCAACAAAAATGCAATGGTCAAAGAGGAAAAAAGAAACGCCAATTTATATTTTCGCTTTTCAGCGAGTCGGGGTACGTTGGCAATACTCAGAAAAGTAAGCAGAGGCACTACGAACAAGGTTGGATTGCTCTTAAAATCATCGGAGAGATGTGGGATATAAATCAACGTGTACAAAGTGGTTATGGAAAAACTCACAATAAAGAAAATCATTCCCGTTTTCAATAGCCTTGTCAATTTGGCAAACAACCTTCCCTCGGTTTTTAAAAGAAGGAATATGGCCCCGTGGGTCATAAAAAGAAATAAGGTGGTAAACCCTGTCATCAAGGCATAGGGGTTTAAAAACTCGAAAAGAACCCCACCCTGATATTGATAATTCTCCCCGATGGCTATTCCCTGCAAGACATTTCCAAGCACCACTCCCAACAAAAAAGCCAGCATAATACTGGAGATGCTATAGCAAACATCCCAAAGTCTTCTCCACCAAAGCATGGGCTCCTTGCCCCTAAACTCAATGGAAATGGCCCTAAATATGATGAACAACAAGAACAACATAAAAGGAATATATAAAGAAGAGAACATGGTGGCATACATTACGGGAAACCCTGCAAACAGCGCCCCACCACCGATTACCAACCAAACCTCGTTGCCATCCCAAACCGGGCCAACGGCATTCAACGCAATTCTGCGGCTGTTCTCTTTCTTTAAAAAGAGATGCCAGGCACCTGCCCCAAAATCAAAACCATCCAATATGGCATACCCCGAAAAAAGTCCACCTACTACCAAAAACCACCATGTGGGATAATCCAATCCTAAAAACGTTTCCATATCAATTCATTATATGGGTTAGTGTTCCCCCAAAGGGTGTATCATCAGTTTCTGCTTCTTCATAGGGGCCATGTTTGATTTTTTTGTGCAATAGGTAAATAAACAGCACAAACAACAGGGCATAGACCAAAAAGAACAAAATCAAAGAGAACAAAATCTGATTTTCCGAAACGGCTTGGGAGAATGCTTCATTGGTCCTCAGAAGGCCATACACCACCCAAGGCTGTCTTCCCATTTCGGCTGCAAACCAACCTACCTGATTGGCAATCTGGGGGAGAAAAACTGCAAAAACAAAAATCCAGAGTAGCCATTTTTTAGTAAAGAGTTTACCTTGCCACCACATTACAGTAGCCAATACCGTAAGGAAAATCAAAGCCATACCTATGGCCACCATGATGTGATAAAATTGAAAAACGGCATTGATCTGCGAGGGACGTTCATCTTCTGGAAATGCGTTAAGACCTGTCACTGGGGCTTCAAAATCATACTCCAGTAAAAAAGATAGCCCCCCCGGTACTTTTATTCCCTTAACTTCTTGTTTTTCCTTATCCACCCAACCCATTATGTACATATCCGCAGGAGCGGATGCCTCAAAGTGGCCTTCGAGTGCGGCCAATTTAGCAGGTTGGTTCTTGGCCACTCCATTTGCTGATTGGTGACCCGTAAACAGTTGTCCCAACGAAAATATGGTAGCCACTACCAAAGCTATCTTAAAGGCTTTTTGGGAGATTTCCACATATTCCCCCTTAATGAGGTAATAGGCATGTACGCTCAACACCAAAAAGGCGCCGGCCAAAAAAGCACCGAGCCAAACATGGGTAAGTCTGTCCACACTGGATGGGTTAAATACCATGGCCCAAAAATCGGTTATTTCTGCACGGGCTTCCAGCCCTTCACCCACAATGTGAAATCCGGCAGGGGTCTGTTGCCAGCTGTTGGCCACCACAATCCAGATAGCGGAGAACATGGAACCTAAAAAAACCCCTATGGTGGACACCAAGTGTACCCAAGGTTTCACCCTGTTCCAGCCAAACAACAATATCCCCAAAAAACCACTTTCCAAGGCAAAGGCAAATATTCCTTCCGCAGCCAAGGCGCTACCGAACACATCCCCTACGTAACGAGAATATACGGCCCAATTGGTGCCGAATTCAAATTCCATTACAATCCCGGTGACAACACCAATACCGAAGGTCAATGCAAAAATCTTGGTCCAAAAACGGGCCAATTTATGATAGGTCTCATTTTTGGTCCTAATATAAATGCTTTCAAAAATGACCAACAACAGGCCGATGCCTATGCTCAAAGGCGGATAGATGTAATGAAAGGCAACGGTGAAGGCAAATTGAATCCGGGCGAGAATTTCGGTTTCCATGGATATGGTTTTGTATTTCAAAAATACCCATGAAAACTATCTTTCTAAGTTACCCATGTTACAAAAAAACAGTTTTAACACAATAGCAGAAATCATTGCGTTAAAACTGTGAATCATTAAAGGTTTTTCTATTTTTTTCCGCTATTCATCATCATTAGAACAGCAAGAACCAAACCCACTACCACTGCACCAAATACAGCGATCATGATTATACCGTTGTCCCAAGAAACCAAGGGAAGTGCCAAAAAAGTTTTCATAGGTGTGCATTTAATACCACCAAATGTAATGGCTTTATCTTCTATAAATTATGACAATTCTCATAAAAGGGAACATTCTTTGCACGAGGCTATACATTCTTCCCTTTGAGCATTTTGTTCCAATACAAATAAGGGAGACCGTATTTTTTAAGCATCCATAACCTCCAATGTTCCTTATCGCTATGAAACACCAACATGCGTTTTAATTTGGGATCAGGGATGAAGTTGTTGTTATAGTCAAACTCTGCCAAGGTCATTTTACCATAACCCGTTACCAACGGGCAGGATGAATACCCATTATAGGAATGGTTGTCTGCAGGTTTATGGTTCATCAACTTCATGATGTTCTCAACCACCACAGGCACTTGCTTTCGAACGGCGGCACCAGTTTTGGCCGTTGGCAAGGCGGCTACATCGCCCAATCCAAAAATATTGGGATATGTGTTGTGCTGCATGGAATGATGGTCCACATCCAACCAACCCGCATCATTGGACAGAGCAGAATCCCTTACAAATCTGGGGGCAGCTTGGGGAGGAGCCAAGTGCAACATATCAAACGGGACACTGATATCCACATTACCTACCATTTGTTCCCCCAGTTCATTATCCTCATTAATGACACATCGGTTCTCTTCGGGTGCAGTATGGCTGAAGTGTACTATTCTGTTCTCCACATCAATCTCCTTGGGCGAATAAAATGGTTTAAAGTGGATGCCGTAACGATCGATCACCTTCATTAGGGTCTCCCGGATTTCCTTTACCCCAAATATTACGGTTCCCGGGGTGGCAAATATGACATTGGCCTTGTTCTTAAGTCCGTTTTTTCTAAAATAATCCGCCGCCAAATAGGCAATTTTTTGAGGTGCTCCCCCGCACTTGATAGGCGTGGTGGGCTGCGTAAACAGCGCATTGCCCCCTTTGAAGTTTTTAATAGTGTTCCATGTATGTTCCGGGTCCGTATAGTTGCTACAGGCCACACCAAGTTCCAAGGCCTCCGGCAGGCCTTTGATCATACCTGGTTCCATGACCAATCCTGGGGCAACGACCAAAAAGTCGTAAGTAATGTCCCCATTGCTTTCGGTGGATACGCTATTTTGTCCGGGATTAAATCCTGTGGCCTTGTCCTTGACCCAATCCACTCCGCTGGGCATAACATCGGCCATACGTTTTGCTGTTTTGTTGAAGTCATAGGCCCCGGCACCCACCAAGGTCCATGCCGGTTGATAATAATGCGTTTCGCTGGGTTCAATAATGGCTATATCCAATTTTTTGTCCTTCGCCAAAAGCTGGGCCGCCGTCATGATTCCAGCCGTACCTCCCCCAATAATCAAGACTTGATAATGTGATTTCATACCTTACACTATTTTCATTTTATCCTGTAAAATATTATGGATATCCTTAAAAAAGTGTAACAAAAGTTACATTATCCATAAAACACCTAGAACCTGTTTATGAAATCCTCGCCAAAACCCATAAAAAAACCACCCATAAATGGGTGGTTTTTGTCATCAACCAATCAAGAAAAAACCTAGTCCTTGGCTTTACATGTCTTAATTCCAAAGGGCACATACAAAGGACAAAAACTAACAAAGCTTGTCAAAACAAATATGGCAGCCAAGGCCAGTAGTACATAGGCCAAAGTACCCGTAATGACCCCAAAATAATATAGGGCAACCACCACCAAGGCTATTATCAATCTAATTATGCGGTCTAGACCGCCCATGTTTTTTTTCATATGAATCTGTATTATGTTTTCAAATACCTAAGTAATTCTAGGTCCAAGACCTATTTTCACATTATTCCAGCTCCATCTCTCAAATTTAAACCAAATCCGTAGGACATTTGGTAACCTGGGTTACACAGTTCTATTTATTTTTATGCTAGATTTAAGTTTCGTTTTTTATGGATAGAAGGGATTTTACGTATCGATTATCACTGGCCACCATGTCCAGCATATTGGGAGCCGACATTGTTTTTGGCCATAACATGCCCAAAAACTACCTCCCATTGGGTCTTCAGGATCCTGACCCTTTTGAATTGTTTCACAAGGACAAGGAAATGGTGGTCTTGAACGACAAGCCCTGGAACATGGAAGCCAAGGCCCATTTGCTGAATGACGACATTACGCCCAACCAATACATGTTCATCCGGAACAATGGAAAAATCCCTCAGAATATTGATGTTTCCAGTTGGACCTTGACCATAGATGGGGAATCGGTAAAAAATCCAAAAACGTATACCCTGGACGAACTCAAACGCAGATTTACACAGCACACCTATCAACTCACCTTGGAATGTGGTGGGAATGGGCGAAGTGAGTTCAATCCGCCCGCAAAGGGAAACCAATGGACCATTGGAGCAGTCTCTTGTGCCGAATGGACCGGGGTACGGCTCCGTGATGTTCTTGAAGACGCGGGTATAAATCCCGATGCAGTATACATTGGGTACCATGCGGCCGATACCCATTTGAGCGGTGACCCCAAGAAAGAACCGATTTCCAGAGGTGTCCCCTTGGCAAAGGCCCTACAAGATGAAACCCTGCTGGCCTTCTCCATGAATGGCGAGGATATTCCATTGGCGCACGGTTACCCGCTTCGGTTGGTATGCGGTGGATGGCCGGCTTCCACATCGGGGAAATGGCTGACCCGCATCAGTGTGCGCAACCAAGTACATGATGGGGAAAAAATGGGAGGAAGTTCATATCGCGTGCCTTGCGAAACGGTTGCCCCTGGCACTAAAGTGGATGATGAAAATATGTGCATCATTGAATCCATGCCCATAAAGTCCTTGATCACGTATCCAAAAAGTGGTGCCCTAATCAAACAAGGACAAACCTTGCAGGTGAACGGCCATGCTTGGGCCGGGGAACTGGAGGTTTCCAAAATGGAGTATTCCATAGATTTTGGGAGCACATGGCACCACTGCAGCTTGAAAAAACCAACCAACCGATTGGCCTGGCAACATTTCAACGTTACCATTCCCTTTCCCCAAAAAGGGTATTATGAAGTTTGGGCCAGAGCCACGGATTCCCAAGGGAAATCGCAACCCATGGTACTGCCCGGTTGGAACCCCAAGGGATACCTCAACAATGCATGTCATAGAATAGCAGTAAAAATTGTTTGAGTATGAAGGGTGATTTTCGAAAGCAAATTAAGGCACTGACCAAAATCCTCGCTTCTTTCTTATTGCTGATGCTGGTCCTGTTCGGGGGGCTGTTCTATGTTGCCAATAGGAAACCCAAGTCGGAGCTTCAAGAAGTACCGGTGGAAGATTCCGTTGAGGATTTCGACAAAGTGGAGAACGGCATCCATGTGGCCACTGGTTTTATTGATGATGAAGGGATGCAGGCTACCATACAGAATTGTACCGCCTGTCATTCCGCAAAATTGGTCACCCAAAACCGAATGAGCCGGGAGGGCTGGAAAGCCACCATTGTATGGATGCAAGAAACCCAAAACCTATGGGATTTGGGTACAAATGAAGAGCTTATTTTAAATTATCTGTCCAAAAACTACGCCCCTACCGACAAGGGAAGGCGGCAGAATTTGGAAGTTGCCGAATGGTATGAACTAAATTGATCATGGGAGAATATCTAGATGCTTTGTTGAACGGATTTTTGGGAACGACCCAATGGACATGGAAATCCATTTTGTTCCAAGTGCCCTGGTATACCAACTATTTTTGGGGTCTCATTGCCATTTCACTTTTGGTATGGGCATTGGAAATCCTTTTCCCTTGGCGAAAGGAGCAGTCCATTTTCAGAAAGGACTTTTGGTTGGACGCCTTTTACATGTTCTTCAACTTTTTCATTTTTGCCATTGTTATCAGCGGGGTGTACAAAGTGCTCGGGGCGCTCTTTTTGGATATGGGAATCAACTCCAAAAGTCTGGCCCTAGTGGATGTGACCCTATGGCCCCAATGGGTCCAATTGCTGGTTTTCTTTGTTGTGCTCGATTTTGTACAGTGGTTCACCCATGTGCTCTTGCACAGAGTACCGGCGTTTTGGGAGTTCCACAAAGTACACCACAGTGTAAAGGAAATGGGGTTTGCTGCACATCTGCGCTACCATTGGATGGAAAACATCCTCTACAAACCCTTAAAGACCTTGGGGGTCATGATACTTGGCGGATTTGAACCTGAACAAGCTTATCTAGTACATTTTGCGGCCATTGCCATTGGGCATTTTAACCACTCCAACATAAAACTGACCTGGGGACCGTTGAAATACATTTTGAACAATCCCGTGATGCATTTATATCATCATGCCTACGACCTTCCCAAAGAACATCCCTATGGGATGAATTTTGGGATAAGCCTCAGTCTTTGGGATTATATATTCCGTACCAGTTATGTTCCGGAAAGTGGTGGAAAGATACGGTTGGGGTTCCCCGGTGATGAAACTCTACCCAAGGGATTTTGGGGACAATTGGTCCATGGGTTTACCAAATCAAAAAGAAACGGTTGATTTATTCAGAACGATTTTCTGTATCAAAGACAATGCTCCAGATTCCCCGAACCTGATCCACATCATACCCTATGGCTTCATCTTGGGGATAAAGTTCCGAAAGATGCCCCACAACATCCGGCGCAATGTTCTTATCAGGAGTTCCGTGGCAATTTAAACAAAGACTCTGGGTAATGATGGGAGCGTAAAAATGAACCTTTCCATTCTCCTGCTCCACAATGGGAATAATGGAATCACCTTTCGCCACTTTTTCCTTAAAGGTATTGATATGAGCCAGTTCAATTACATTGGCCTTGTTCTCAGGATTACGGGGTTTGTCCGAAACTCTTTTGATCTTGGCCTTATAGTGTGTGGCCATGCTATCGGTCAAAGGATAGGCCTGTTCATTGCAAAAAACAACGGCTTGGGCCACGCCTTCATTCTGAATGGTGGTCTTTAAGTTCTTGCCCAAAACCTTTTGGGTCTCTTGGGCATATTCCCTACCTATTTCCAAATAATCCAGTTGATGGGATTCTGCATCAACCGATGTTTTTGGTTGCTGTTTACAGGAAAGCATCCCTACAAGAACAAATAAGACAATGGCCGTTGGTTTCATTTTAGTCGATTTAAATTACCACATACGATACCCCCCTCTTAGATCATAGACCTCACTGAAGCCCATGTCCACAAGTTTCCGGGCCGCTTTTTGACTTCTATTTCCTGACTGGCAGTAGAGGTATACGGGTTCATCCTTCTTCATTTTTGAAAAGGCTTCACCAAATGCCGAAGATTGAAAATAGTCCACGTTGCGAGCTCCTTTAATATGTCCTGCCCTAAACTCCCCAGCCGTTCTCACATCGACCAATTGTACCTTGGCTTTGGAAATGGCATTTTTATAGGCATCCCTATCCAAAATTTGGATGGCATCGGATTGATTTCCCTTTGGGAACAAAAAACTAAATATTGACATTTTATCCTGATTTTATGTCCTCAAAAATACATGGGATAAAAGCTATGGTCAGTAACGCGGGTTACACAACGAAAAAGGCAATCAGTCCTCTTTCTTCCAATCGTCATACCCACCGGAATAGTCGTAAATCTGAGTGAATCCTTTGGTCTTGAGAATCTCTACGGCCTTGTTGCTCCGCGCCCCTTTTTTGCAATAGACATACACAGGTTTTTCCTTGTCCAGTCCCTCCAACTGGAAAGCAAAGGTTTCCGCATTGCTAATATCGAAGTTGACCGCATCATCTATGTGACCCTCGTTGTATTCCATTGGAGTCCTTACATCCACCAACTGAACATCCTTACCTATTACTTCAGTCTGGACGGTGGCCTTATCTATTTTTTTTACCACTTCTTCTTGTTGTGGAAGACAGGACATCATCCATAAAAAACTAAAAGTAAAGAGGGTAAATTTTAGTGCTTTTCGCATATTGTTATTTTAAAGTAGTTGGACAAACGTAATCCGTTACGGGAATCCCCGCTGTCTTCATGGCAGCAAAACCACCAGCCACATCAATAAGGTTATGTATTCCCCTACTCTTCAGGATAGAGGCCGCTATCATACTTCTATATCCTCCCGCACAGTGGATGTAGAAGGTTTCCTTGTCTGGATACTCGGATAGGTGATCGTTGATATAATCCAAGGGGGTCAAAATAGCATTCTCGGCATGTTCTGCCTTGTATTCCGATTCTTTTCTAACATCGAATACGGGTGCGTTTTCCTCTATGGCTTTCTTCAACTCATCGGCAGAAACACTTGTAACGGTATCCACTTCCTTACCCGCTGCTTCCCAGGCTTTCAATCCGCCTTTCAAATATCCCAAGGTACCATCGAACCCAACCCTTGAAAGTCGGGTTATGGTTTCTTCCTCACGTCCTTCGGGAGCTACCAAAAGAATGGGCTGTTCCACGTCGGCGATCAAAGCACCTACCCATGGGGCAAAACTCCCATCCAATCCAATGAAAATAGATCGTGGCACATGGCCTTTGGCAAAATCAGCTTGATTCCTAACATCCAAGACCACGGCGCCTGTTTCGTTGGCCGCCACCTCAAAGGCATCTGGGCTCAAACTCTGTGTTCCCCGTTCCAATACGGTATCGATATCTTCATACCCTTCCTTGTTCATTTTCACGTTCAACGGGAAATATTGGGGAGGAGGTAACAACCCGTCGGTGACTTCCTTGACGAATTCCTCTTTGGTCATATCTGCCCGTAGGGCATAATTCATTTTTTTCTGATTGCCCAAGGTGTCCACGGTTTCCTTCATCATATTCTTACCACAGGCAGAACCCGCTCCATGTGCCGGGTATACAATGACATCATCGGCCAAGGGCATAATTTTGTTTCGAAGACTGTCGTACAAGGTGCCTGCCAGTTCTTCCTGCGTCATATGTGCCGCTTTTTGGGCCAAATCCGGACGTCCCACATCACCCAAGAACAAAGTATCCCCGCTAAAAATGGCATGGTCCTTTCCGTTTTCATCCTTCAACAAATAGGTGGTGCTCTCCATGGTATGCCCCGGAGTGTGCAACACTTTGATGGTGACTTTGCCCAGTTTAAATTCCTGCCCATCTTCGGCTATGATGGCATCGAACGATGGTTTTGCCGTAGGACCATATACAATGGGCGCACCGGTTTCCTTGGAAAGGGTTACATGCCCGCTTACAAAATCGGCATGGAAATGGGTCTCAAAAATATATTTTATGGTAGCACCGCTTTCCTTGGCTCTTTTAATATATGGCTTTACTTCCCGAAGGGGATCCACAATGGCCACTTCGCCTTCGCTTTCTATGTAGTACGCCCCTTGGGCCAAACATCCAGTGTATATCTGTTCTATTTTCATTTTTTCTTGGTTTTTGTCAAAAATACATGACTACTTTTACCCCTACAGTTACCAAAGTTACAAACTCTTTGTCTTGGATTGGAGTGAGATCCTTTTCTGAATTCCCGTTCGTTCCTTTTGATCGGAGCAATAGTCCACGGCTTCAAACGTCTGGACGAAAAGGTTTTCCTCCCCAATAATATCGATAAGTCCGCTGTGGTACAAAATATCCCTCGTTGGACCAATGGCGCCCGTTATCAACAATTGGATACCACTTTCGCGCAAATCCAAAATAATGCGTTCCAAAAGGGTCGTCGCACTACTATCAATATAATTGATGGCCTCCGCATTGAGGATGATATACCGTAGTGCATCTCCCTTTCTTGCTATTTGTTGATAGAGTTGTTTTTTGAAATAATCCTTGTTCCCGAAATAGAGTTGGGCATCAAACCGAATGATGAGCTTGTCAGCATCCACTTCGACCTCTTGGGCAAATCGGTCCACATTCTTGAAATAATTGGTCCCTTTGATTCGACCTAAAATGGCTATATGGGGGTTGGAAATGCGGTACACCAACAACAAAAGGGAAAGCAACACCCCCAAAAGAATTCCTTCGATCAATCCTATGAAAAGGGTCAATAAAAAAGTAGCGACCAACAACATGAATTCATCCTTTCTGCTCTTGAAAAGCATGGCGGGATATTTAATATCGATCAATCCAAAAACCGATACCAATATAATCGCCCCCAACACCGCAGCGGGCAAATCGTGGAACAAGGGAGTCAAAAACAAAAGCACCGCCCCAATCAGCAAAGCACTAAATATAAGCGACATGCCCGTCTTTGCCCCCGCCTGATCATTGACCGCGGTTCTTGAAAAACTTCCCGATACGGAGAACGATTGAAAAAAAGATCCCAAAAGATTGGAAAGGCCCAAGGCCCGAAGCTCCTGATTGGCATCCAACTCATACTCGTGGTGTTTCTCTTCAACGGTTTTGGCTATGGAAATGGATTCCATAAACCCAAACAGGGCCACGGTAATGGCAATGGGCAACAATTGCCCCATTTTTTCCCATTGGAATTCCGGACTTTGGAATTTGGGCAATCCTTTTGGAATCTCCCCAACCACTTGGATTCCCTTGGTGTCCAAATGCAAAAACAAAACGGCCAAGATCCCCACAATAACGATGATCAAGGGCGTGGGTATTTTTTTGCTGATGCGGTTCATGAAAAGGATAAGGAGAATGGCGGCAACCCCCAATCCCAATGCATAAAGGTTGATTTGCCCCAAACTGCCAAAAATATTTCCCAACAGCTGGTGTATTTTACTGGATTGCGAAATCTGAACCCCAAAAATATGCTTCAGTTGCCCCAATCCAATGAGAATGGCCGCTGCGGAAGTAAATCCACTAATAACGGGTTTGGACAGAAAATTGATAAAAAAGCCCATTCGCAAAAAGCCCAAAAGCAACTGTATACAACCAATAAGAAGCGTCAAGAAAAGTACCGCAGCAATGTAGTCTTCAATATTTACCAGTTGCAACGCCCCTATGCCAGCCGCTACCAACAAGGAATCCATGGCCACCGGACCCACCGCCAGTTGGCGTGATGTACCTGTCAACGCATAGACAATCTGCGGCACCAATGCTGCATAAAGTCCATAAATGGGTGGCATTCCGGCAATCATGGCATAAGCCATTCCCTGGGGCACCAACATGACCCCCAAGGTGAGTCCCGCAATGAGATCCCCATAAAGAAGAGAACGATTATAGGTCTTCAACCACGATAAAAAGGGAAAAAACCGTTTAAGCATAGGGTTGGTTTTGAACAAAAATACGGTTCCGTGTATTGCTTTACAGTAACCAAAGGCACAGACCTATAGATCCAAAATCTGGATATAGTTCCGGTGAAGGACCAATTTCTTCATTTTCTCGAGCTTTTTCAACAAGCGTGATATCACTACCCTAGAGGTGTGCAGGTCATAGGCAATCTCTTGATGGGTACTTCGTATCTGATTGTCGTTGGTCACCTCAATCTTCTTTTTGAGATAGTCCACCAAACGTTGATCTAAATTTTTAAAGGCAATACTGTCCACCGTCTGCAACAGTTCATTCAATCGGTTATGATAGCTTTCGAACACATAATTGCGCCATCCTTTGTACTTGGCCATCCATTCTTCCATTTTTTGGACGGGCACCATCATAATTTTGGCATCGGTTTCGGCAATGGCCCTAATTTCACTTTGGGTGTGACCCATACAACAGGCCATGGTCACGGAACAGGTCTCCCCTTGTTCCAGATAGTAGAGCAACAATTCATCTCCCTCATCATCTTCCCTCAATACTTTAATGGCTCCGGAAAGCAGCAATGGAATACTTCTGATATAGTTTCCGATATCCATGATGGTCTCGCCAGCCGGGACTTCCATGCACTTGCCCACTTCAATAATCTCATCAATAAGGGGTTGCTCAAAATGGGAACTGAATATTCCTAAAAGTTCTTCTTTCATATGATAGTTATACCCCTCTAAGGTAACCATTTTAGGCAAAAACACCCATGACCATGGCCAAGATGAAAATCCATAAAAAGCAAGGGCCCGCACAAAGTGCGGGCCCTGACAAACTAACTCAAACTAATTAACTGAAAATAAAACTGACGTTCTTATAATTTTAAAGGACTCCCCTTGATTTCTTTTGCCATAGGAATATCCAAGAGCTGTAGCACCGTGGGGGCAATCTGATTGGAGTATAACTGTTCATTTTCCATCTCTCCCAATGCTCTGACATCTTTTCCAAAGGCAATCAACCAAACTTGACCTGCCCCATTGATCTTACTTCCATGACTTCTCCAAGTATCCAAGGGTTGGGTACCCCTACCATGATCGGTGGTGATCAAAAAGACGGTTTGGCCCTTATAGAATTCATCTTCTTGGGCAAACTCCCAAAGTTCCTTGATCAGGGCATCGGTGTTGTGGGCCGATTTCAAGTAGGACTGATAGTCCCCATCATGCGCAAAATCGTCGGTTTCCCCGTAGGAAATGTAGACCAGATTGGGATGCTCTTTTTTCATATGCTCCAAGGCATAGTGATGGGTGAAAGCATCCAACCGAACACTGCCCCAAGGGCTGGGAATCTGTTCCTGCAATTGGTTAAGGAATTTCTCGCGTTCATTCAGGTTTTCGGTGGCCGACTCAAAACCGGCATTTACCGGAATCCCTGATCGCTCTTCGTTAATGATGTACGGAAACACATCCCAACTCCCAAATGCGGCAACCTTGCCCTTCCCTTTGGGCGAATTGTTGTACCGTTCCAAAATGGTGGTATTGGGGTTGTTTATCTTATCGTTACTGGTGATTCGGGCATCATCGGCAGTTCCAGAGAGTATTTCGTTATAGCCTGGGTAGGAGAACCACATGGTATTGGTAAGGTTCACTTTACTATCCAAATTCCGGTTGCCGTGCAATTGGCCCATTTTGGACACCTGACCCCATACAAATGGCAAAAGCACTTCTCTTCGCTCCTTTGGGGTGTCCCTCCAGTAAGTTTCTTTCAGCATGTCCGGATTATGTACATATTCTTTGTTCGCTACCAAAAGGGAGTCTGCTCCCGTAAAGAGCTCCTGCCAACGGAACCCGTCCAACGTAATCAAAATTACCTTGGTGTTGTTTGAATCTTGGGCATTCCCCATATGCATGGCCATCAATGCCATGATCAAAAGCAAAATCCTGTTCTTCATGTTTTATTTGGTTTTAAAGGATGTTATTTCGGACCATTCGCTCCAATTCAGGTTTTGGTCCCGGTATCTTACTCGCCAAAAATACGTGGTATTTGGTTTTAGACGTCTGGTCTTTTCATCCGTGAGGTCATCATCCTTTTGTCTGTTTTCCTTGTAGTACCAGTTTTCATGCTGCTTCCAGCTTTCAAAGGCCAATTTCTCAAAATCCTTGGCTTCCGAAACCTGCCAATGCGATGCCGCATGGAAAGTTCCCTGATGACTACTTTCAAACGCTCCGGCCTTAAGGATGGTTCCTTCAATACTTACCACTTCATTTTCTTTTGGGGTCAAAGGCATGGGTGCAACTGGCTTCCGTTCCTTTCTCCAGATGGTAATGCTATCACGAAGTTCGTTGTCCCTAAAATCTTCTTCATTTCCCCTACTGATGCGTTTAATGGTGAATTTGGGGTCTTCCCGGTTACCATCCACTTCCACCATTACAAATCCATACTCGTCCTGGGTCACGGTAAACTCGTCATAGTCCCTACCTTCAAACTCACCCCAGTTGTCTATGGCTCCACCTGCTGAGGCCACATTGACCCACAAATGCTTATGGTCGCGTGACTGTCCCCTGGAATAGCCGTGTGTATGGCCAAAAAAGTGGATACTGGGTTTTCCGGTCTTGGTGGAAAACGCTTCCAACATCTTCACTACTTTTCCGGTTGATTCTTCCTCTCCGGGAATCCAAAGTTCCGATTTATGGGGATGGTGCAATTGGGCAAAAACAAAGTCAATGGCATCATTCTTCTCGGTTTCGGCCAAAACGTTTTCCAACCATTCGTATTGCTCCCTTAAATCGCGATAGCCTTCATTGGAATTCAATCCAATGACCCGTGTATTGCCGTAGTCCTTATACCACCAATGTTCGGCATAGGCCGGGGTACCATTTTCGGGAAGACTAAAGTATTTGAAATAGAAAACGGAGTTCCGCTCATGGTTGCCCAAAACAGGATATACGGGAACCTGCGCAAAAAGTTTTTGGGCCGGATCAAAGAAGTGGTTCTTCCACTGGCTGTAGTTGCTTCCTGTGGCCACCAAATCCCCGGGAATCATCACCAAGGCCAAATTTTCGGGCAACTTGCCTTCAAACTCCTGTTCCAAGTACTGTATCACCCCTTCATTCACCATTTCGGAAAACTTGTTGGGATTTTGACTGTCGTATTGCATATCGCTCATGGCCACAATGTTGAACGATTCCTCATCACTGGCAAAAGGTGGGGTCTTAAACTGAAAAATATCCGATTTTGTTTTGCCCGTCCTTACTCTGTAGTAGTATTCGGTGAACCGTTGCAGACCGGTCAACTTTACCTCATGGATCCTCGTATCCGAAAAGTTGATGTCATAGGCTATCCCTTGGGCCTTCTTACCCAATTTTTCCGTGGTTCCCCATTCCACAACACTTTCCTCCCCGCTACTGGTCTCCCATTTGATGATGATGGAGTTGGGTTGTGCATCCTGCAAATAGGGCTGCACCAAAATTTGGGGTTGTTCCTGGGCCACGGCCATGACCGTACCCACAAAAAAGTAGAATAAAAGTTGGTTGATCTTTTTCATTAGACGATTGCGTTGGTTTTAAGGAAGGCCTCGTTCAATATTTCCAAGGCTTTTTCCAGTTCTTCTTGTGATATGGTCAATGGGGGGGATAATTGCAGTACGTTTCCTTTGGAAACCTTAAAGCTCAATCCCAATTTTAGACATTCGTACATAATCTCCTCGGCTTCCACAACAGCTTTTTCCTTGGTGGTCCTATTGGTGACCAATTCTATGCCCCAAAGTAGGCCCATGCCCCTTACATCGCCGATCAAGGAATATTTTCGGTGCAATTTGTAGAGTGCATTTTTAAGAAAGGCTTCATGGGTCTTTACCTTGTCCAAAAGGTTCTCTTCTTCGATAATATCAAGAACCGTTAGGCCGGCCATAGCCCCCAGCGGACTTTTCTCGTGGGTATAATGCCCCAAGGAGATATGTCCAAAAGTGTTGTATTCATCCCGGGTTACAATGGCAGCTTGGGGAATGATCCCTCCTCCCAATCCCTTGCCAAGGCAAAGGATATCGGGTTCGATGCCATAGTGTTCAAAAGCAAACATTTTTCCGGTCCTTCCCAAGGCGATTGGGATTTCATCCAAAATCAATAACACCCCATGCTTGGTACAGAGCTCGCGGGCCCCTTTCCAAAATTTTTCCGAAGGAATCTGCACATCGGTGTTCCTGATGGTCTCCGCCAACAAGGCCCCTATCTGGTTGTCTTTGGAAAGGACATACTCCAAATACTCCAAAGCCTTGTCCTCATTCCCCTCAAAAATACCCCGATAAGTTATGGGGGGTGGAATGCGTTCCACACCGGGCATCAAAGGCCCCATGTGTTCCCTAAAAACCGATTCGCCCCCTACGCTAATGGCATCCAGTGAAGCCCCATGGAAGGAATCCCAAAACGAAACCACCTTGTGCTTTCCCGTAACGGCCCGTGCCAATTTCAAGGCAATGCCAATGGCAGAGCTTCCGTTTGGGGTGAGCAACACCCTGTTGAGGCCTTTTGGGCAGACCGAGGTCAACTTTTCGGCAAATTGTATGGCCACCTCATTGGTATATCTTCGGGTAGAAAAGGTCAATCCTTGTAATTGTTCCGTCAACCGACCCACCAATTTGGGGTTGGAAAACCCAATTTGATGCACATTGTTGCCGTGGAAGTCGAGGTATTTTTTACCTGAAATGCTTTCAATATATGAGCCTTCACAGTTTTTCAAGACATCCAAACAGGGGGTAGACATGGATTGATGCAAAAAGTACTTGGCATCCTTTTCCAAAAGTTCCTTGGTCTGTTCGTTCACATCCCCTTCTATCCATTCGCCCCTTGCCGAGGTTAGGTTGATGTCTCCTTCCACAACATATTCCCCGCTGTGTTTATCTTGCTTTGTATGGTCCATATTTTGCTCGTATTTTACGTTCTTCGGATGTGTCGTCCAACACATAAATATCGTACATGTTTCCGTTATCATACACCCGAACCACAATGTGTCCTTCCTGACTTTTGTATTGATCTACCCTACCTCCTATGACATCCTTGGTGCCCTGAAGCATAATGGTGGAGAAAATATCCCGCTCACCAGGGTAAAGTTGTTTTGAGGTGATTCTTCGCAGCACCTCCTCCCCCGGATGGTCCGCTGTCCAATTTTGTTGGATCCAAACCCGCGGCCTAATGGTACGGACATAATACGCATTTTGAGAATCCCTATTGCCATGATGGTTCAACGTGGCCACATCCACCGGGCCAATGACGGGCGCCACGTGTGATTCAAGGGCGTTGATGTCCGTTTGCCCAAACCCATCGATTCCCGCAATATCCCCTCCGGTAAAATAGTTGAATTTCCCATAATCTATTCTGATGCAATTGCTCAAGGGGTTTTCGCCGGGGTACTCACCTACCTTAAAAAGAGAATGGGTTTTAGTATCCTCTCCAGTCCAGATTACTCCATTGGAAGCAATATTTTGAACGGAAAAATCAGGATAATCCTTTGGATTATGTTTCAAAACGATTTGGTCCACGGCTCCCACTTTCAAGGCTTCATTTTCCAATCCGTTTTCTTTGGATTGATGGGCAATAAACTTCCAGTATTCCTTCAAGGTTGGAACCATGCCGTATGTATCCTTGGAAAAACGTTCCCTGGATTGCACCTTGGCATCCTTTAAATCCAAGGGGAAATCAAATCCGCGATCAATCAGTTTTTTGATGGGCAACAACGAACCCACCTCCATAATCCCGGTCAACTGATACCCGCCGGATGCCACTTTTCGCAGGGAGTCCATCTCCCCAAAGTGATCATCGTGGTAATGGGTGATCAAGGCATAATCCAACTGCCTATTTTGGTTTTTGGGTATGAATTGATCTATGTAATCCACAATCCATTCAGGGGCAGTTTTTGACCGGTTGGGAACCAACTTGGCATTTCTACTTGATGTGGTCCTTGGGTGGGTTTCGGACATATCGCCGGCATCCACCAAGAATGTTGTCCCATCCGGAAACACCATGAAAGCGGCATCTCCCCTACCCGTGTTGATGTGGTGGATATCCAAAAAACCAGGCTTCCAATCAGGTAATTGCGTGTCCTGTCCATGTGAAATCCAAACGGACAGGGCAAACATCAAAAAACCTAACTTTTTAAGGTTGTGGAACATCTATTACTTGACTCTGTATAATTTATTTGCAGGAATAATCTGCTTGGGAACATCTTTCCCTTGATACTTTACATCCAAATGGTAGCCGCCACCGCCATTGAAGAACTCCACACGCACTTCATGACGTGCCTTGGTCAATTCCATGGTTCCGCTACGTTCCATAACGCCATGGTCCCCATCGTTGTCCACTACCAATATTCCATCCACGTAAAGCTTGCTACCATCATCACTATTGGTAAAGAAGCGATACTTTCCTTCCTCTTCGATTTCCAAATAGCTTATCAACACCAAGGCCACCTGATCTTGTTGGATATCCGGACTCAAGGCTTGCTTATGGGAGAACTCCGTTGCATACCCCTCTTTAACCGGTTTTAGGGTTGAGAAATCCGGAAGCTTCTCCATTTTTTCCCCATAGAATATCTGAAACTTTACGGGGTCTTCCTTGCTTTTTGGGACAATTCTAAAATTGGCCTCGGCCATGGTGCTTGCCATGGCTCCATTTTGAAAAACAGCAGCTTTCAGGACAGTCGTTTCCTTCAGATAAAAGGTGTCTTGGTACACCGAGCTATTGGTTGCCGTTGGCACCTCACCCCCCAGCACATAGCGAATTTCCCCACCATTGTTCGGGTTTTGTATCACCACTGCTACGGAATCGGCTTTGAAAACTCCGCCTGCCGGCTCATAATGGCCCGCATCGGGAAGAATCTTAGGTTGGGCAATCTGCTCTTTTCGCTTGTAGGTCAGTTTGGGTTTTTTATTTCCTATAAAAGCCCCTTTTACAGGTCTGCCAATCCATGCTTGTGGTGTTTGCAGTCCCATGGCGTAGGCCACCGTGGGGGCATTGTCGTATTGGTATACGGTTTCTTCAATTTCATAGCCCTTCTTCACCCCGGCTCCATACATGATAAAGGGAATGGTCATTTCGGCCAAACTCTCCCCACCATGTCCGTAACCCAATCCTCCATGATCCGCAGATACAATGAAAAGGGTCTTTTCAAACATCCCGGCATCTTTGGTGGCCTTTACAATCTCCGTGATCAGGGAATCTGCCTTTGCCACAGAAGTGTAGTACTCCGGACTGCCATGGCCCATACTATGCCCAGCATGATCCACATGGTCCAGATGCACAAACGTAAACTTGGGCGTGTGTTCCTTGATGTAGGCTATCGCATCTGTGGTAGTCCCGTCCTCATGGTCGCCATTGATATCAAAATCAACATCGTCCTTTTCAAACAATCGTCCAAAACCGTCCCAATCGTAAATGGCACCCACATGGGCTTCTGGTTGTTGGTCCTTGAACAAAGTGAAAATGGTAGGGAAAGTACCGTTCTTGGTGGCCACGACCGGGGGCAATTGATGGTCAAATTTTTCCCATCCGTTGGAAGTGATCCCATGCTGCTCCGTATCGGCACCCATAATCATACTGGCCCAATTGGGACTGGAACTCGAAGGGAGAACCGACCTTGCCTGCATGGTTGCGGCTCCATTTTGAACCATGGAATCCAACATGGGGGTATTTGCATTTCTGATACCATCCGGACTCATCCCATCCACTCCAATCACAACGACGTGATCTATGACGAATCCTTTTTTATCCGTTTTGTCACAGGCAAAAACCAAGACGGTCAACAAAACCAAACTAAGTGCTTTTTTTATCATGGTCATAACTCTTAAATAGCAAAGGCTGCCCCGTTCAAGGGGCAACCGTTTGCTCGCTGAAATGAATGAATTTTTCTACTAATACCGGGTTCCGGTTTCCCACCAGCCTTTGGTATTTATATTGTCTCCCGCTCCGCCCATGGCACTTACGGCACCATCATAATTGGCCTTGTTAAGGGTTTGCTCCGATGAAGGATATAGGAAGCGAACGGGGTATCTTCCTCCGTTCAAATCGTCTTGACCTGTTTCCAATGCAGGCATGCCTGTTCTTCTGTAATCCATCCAACCTTGATAGTCCACATTCCAAAGGGCAATGGTCTTTTGGGTCAACAGAAGTTCCAAGGTGCCATCGTATTGCACTTCGGATTCCAACAAATAGGCTTCAATGTCGGCATCATCAACACCCCAATAGGAAAGGCTTGCCCTAATACCTTCATTGTAATAGCTCTCCGCACTTCCAGTAATGATGCCTCTTTCGGCAGCTTCCGCCAAAATAAATTGTACTTCTGAGTTTTTCATGATGAAAGCTTCGGCTTGAGTGGCAGAAAAGTAAAACAACTCCACATCCAACCTGCTTGGACTAAACTCGTCATCATAGGCACGGGCGTTGTCCTGGTTCAGGCCAATAGGGATACCTACCCAATCACCATCACTGTTTCTATCGAACCAAATGTCCAAACGTGGGTCATTAAAGCGTTCAAAATAGTCCAACAAGGTGGTACACAAGCTTTTCTCATCAAAGCCTCCAATACGGCCAGTGCTTTGGGGCCAAGAATCGGTGTTGGAAGTTCCACTGTAGACCAATGTGGCATTGTCCTCATTGGAATCGATATAGTTTCCTGCATTGACAATGGACTGCATCTCGGCAGAAACATCCCTACGTTTTGAAATCCGCATTAAATAGCGCAGTCTCAATGAGTTTGCCAATCTTCTCCATTTGGTAGCATCCCCGTTGAAGATGACATCTCCTGAAGAACCTGCAATTGCCTCTCCTTTGGCCAATGCAGCATCTGCGTCGGCCAAATCTTGCAACACCCCATTATAAACGGTCTCTTGATCATCATATACCGGAGTAAATATTCCATCTGACTTACCGGACATGGCTTCAGAGTAAGGAACATGTCCATACAAATCGGTCAGGTTGGCAAAACTAAGGGCCCTCATGGTAAGGGCTATCCCTTCATAGGTTGCATTTTGTGTGCCCTCTGCCCTTGATATTTCCAAAATATCGTTGATTTCCGGCAGGTAATTGTAGAAGAAATTCCACATGCCTTGATCTCCCCAATCAAATTGACTAAACCCAGGAAAGTTGTTCTTGGCCATCAATTGGGTAATGGTGTTTCCATCGCTGTAGCCCTCTTCTGTAAGTGTTCTGGTAATTTCCGAGGTCACGGTGGATACCAACAAGTTGGCACTTACCTGCTCCGGGGCATTAGGGTTCATATTGATTTCTTCAAAGTTTTCGGTACAGGACACCATTAAGGTTCCCGCTAGAAATATTGACGCTATGATGTTTGATGTCTTCATCTTTTTTTCGTCTTGACTATTTAAAATTCTACATTAAGGTTCAGTCCAAAACTTCTGGTGCTGGGCAGGGCCATGTCTTCTACACCGGGCACAATATTGCCTCCGGAGAAAGAAATGGTCTCAGGATCTACGTGGTCGTTTTCTGTCCACAAAGCGAGGTTACGGCCAACCAGTGAAATGGTAGCTGACCTAATCGGTGTTCTTTCCAATAATTTACTTGGGAAGGTATATCCCAACTTCACTTCACGAAGTTTCACATAGGTTGCATCGAACATTGAGCTTTGCTCATTGCTTCTGTTGTACACATGGGAATAGTAATTGGATGCGGCCACACTCTGCGTATTGGGCGTATAGCTTCCATCCCCATTGTCAATCACACCTTGCGCAACGATTCCTGTCTCACGTCCTGGCACTGTAAAATCCAACATTCCTGTTGTTCCTCCAATGGCAACGGTCCTAGAGTGGTACACCCCACCTTGTCTCCAATCGAAAAGGAATCCGAACCTGAAGTTTTTATACTGGAAGCTGTTTTGGAAACCTACCATGAAATCTGGATTGTAGTTTCCAAGATTCCGTAGTTCATTGCTTCGGATGGGCAAACCTGAACCCTCATCTATGATCCACTGCCCGTAGTATGGGCTGCTCTTGTCGGTAACCTGCTCAAATCCGGTTCCGTACAAATCGCCCATTCGTTCACCAACTTCGGCCACCACTTGTAGGTAGTTCTCTTTTACCAAATAACTGGTAAGTCCATCGGTGAGTTCCTTTACCTCACCACGGTTGGCGGTAAAGTTGATATTGGTATCCCAGCTAAAGCTATTGGTCTTTACAGGAGTTGCGCTCAATGTAACCTCAATACCTTTATTCTCCACCTCACCGGCGTTGATGATCCTTGATCCATATCCTGAAGTATTGGAAACTGGAAGGGAAAGAATCTGGTTATCGGTAACCGATTTGTACGCCGCAACATCAAGACCTAGACGACTTTGGAAGAATCGTAGATCGGCACCCACTTCAAAGGAGTTGGTTCTTTCCGGTTTTAGGTCTGACAGTTTCAATTCTGAAGGCGAATATGCCCTGGAAAATCCATTAAAGGTATTTCCAAATCCATAGGTGGCAGCCAAGTTGTAAGGATCGGTATCGTTCCCCACTGTGGCCCATCCTCCACGGATTTTGGCAAAACTGATGGCTTTTGGCATCTCAAACATATCGGAAAGGATGAAACTCATTCCGACCGAAGGGTAGAAATAGCTATTGTTTCCATCAGGCAAAGTGGACGACCAATCGTTACGGGCCGTTACATCCAAGAAGGCATAGTCCTTATAGGAAACGTTCGAAAAGGCATAGAGACTGTTCACCGTAAACTTGCTATCGTAATCGCTCTGGGTCAAAGGCTCGGCAGCGTTACCAAAATTGTAGATGCCGGGAATGGACAATGAGTTGGCACTGATACGCTGATACCTGTTCTTTGCAGAACGATGGTTGGCCCCCATGGAGATTCCAAAGTCAAAATCCTCGTTCAACTCCTTGTTATAGGCCAATAGAAAATCCGTGTTCTGCTCGTAAGCATAGATGTAGTCCTCACGATACTGCCCATTTGGGAATCGCTGGGTTGAAAAAGCCCTTTTACGCATATCCAGTTCATTGGAATAATCAAAACCGGAGCGCAACATAAAGCTCAAATCCTTGGTCAACTTCAAATCGGCCCGCAAGTTGGTGATCACACGGTCCTTGTTAAAGGCGTTTGTGTTTTCAAAAACCGTAAAGAACGGGTTGTCATGGTAGTTATAGTTGTAGTTGTACTGTTGTACATTTTCCAAACCGGGCTGCCAGTAATCCCTTAGTCCGTTCATGTCTATATGACGACCGAACCAGATCCATAGGTACATTACGTTTTCCGTTCCATAAGAGTTGTTGGGACGGTTCCTTGAATTGGAATTGATGTAGTTCATGGATCCCGTCACCTTCAACCAATCAGTCAGGTTATAGGTTCCGTTCACTTGGTAGGAACGTCTTTTAAAGTTGGAGTTTGGAATAACGCTCTCGCTCTGCAAATCGGTGAAAGACACCCTGAAATTACCATCTTCATTACCGCCGGTCAATGCAATGTTGTTGCTCATGGTAAAGCCGGTTCTGAAGAAGTCATCAATATTGCTTGAATGCGGTGAAAAAGGAGTCGCAATGATTTCATCCGCAAAAGTGCCATCAGGATTTCTAGGACGTACATGCACATCCCCAGCACGCAATCCGCTAGTGGTTGGGCTATCGTGCTGTGGAATCAATTGTCCATCCAAGGCAGGACCCCAGCTTTCATCCACATGGTCATTGATTCCTCCGGTCAAGGAACGGTTCTGACCTCCATCATTAAAGGCAAACTGTCCACCAGATCCCTGTCCGTATCTGTTTTGATATTTAGGCAAGGTCAACAAATCCTCAAAGGTGGTGTTATTGGTATATGAAACACCGATACCTCTTGCGCCTCTTCCTGATTTTGTAGTGATAAGGACAACCCCATTGGCACCCCTTGAACCGTAAAGTGCGGTTGCATTGGGACCTTTCAATACGGTCATGGTCTCCACGTCATCGGGATTGATGTCCATGGCGCCATTACCGTAATCCACTTCCATGTTACCTTCGGAACCACGGCTGCTCACATTATTATTAATAGGAATACCATCCACCACAAATAAAGGAGAGTTGGCATTGGGGCTGGGATTCAATGAATTTTCCCCACGGATGATGATCTGTGAGGAAGACCCCACACCGGAATTCCCTCCAGTGACCTGAACCCCCGCCATTTTACCGGCAAGTGAGTTCACCACGTTGGTTTCCTTTGCTTCAGAAATCTCTTCCCCGGAAACTTTTTGAACGGCATAGGCCAATTTTTTGGTTTCCCTTTTGATACCCAAAGCCGTAACCACTACTTCATCCAATTGCTGCGAATCGGGTTGTAGCATAATGGTTGCCATGGTCTTTCCGGAAGGATCAAATTCTTGGGCAATATACCCTATATAGGAAACCACCAAAATTCCACCTTCCTGGGGAATTCCAATTTCAAAGTTTCCATCAAAATCTGCAGCCACCCCTACGGTGCTACCTTTAACAACAACCGATGCCCCAGGCAACGGTACACTGTTTTCATCCACAACCGTACCTGAAAATGTGGTTTGGGAATAGCCGACAATACTTACGGTAAAGGCAAGTATAAACGCTACGAATGCTTTTTTCATTTGTTGAATATTTGTAAAATTTGGTTAATTATTTATCAACAAATATCCAACACAAGCGTTAAGGCACGCAGTTGAACAGATTAAAAAAAAGATATGGAAAGGTTAAAAGAATCGGCATAATGTTAGCTAAACATTATTTACAAATATTCAATTTTTATGGTATCTTGCACCAAGTGAACATCTTAATATATTACTGTTTAACAATAGGTTAAGAAACATACTTTTATTTGTTCCTTTTTCCAAAATATTATAAATACTAAAACACACGAGGTTAAGTTATCATGGATGATTATCTGATAGGCATTGGCAAACGCATCAAGGAAATACGGAGAGGCAACAAAAAGACGATCAGTGATGTTGCCATCCAAGCTGGAGTTACCGCTGGGTTGATTTCACGCATAGAAAATGGCAGGACCATCCCTTCCTTGCCCGTATTTTTAAAGATTGTGGGCGCCTTGGAAACCGAAATGATCGATTTCTTCGATGGTATGCCCAAGGTCAATGGGCACAACTTTTTGGTATCACGGAAAGAAGAACAGACCATTATTGAAAAAGAGGACGAAGCCATTGGGTTTACCTACAATTACATCTTTGGCAAACAATTGAACTCCGTTGGTTTTGAAAGTGTACTCTTGGAGGTACAGCCCAACTCCGAAAGGGAAAAGGTAATCACAGATGCTTTTGAATTCAAATACATTCTTACCGGTGAGTGTGCTTACGTCATTGGGGACCAAGAAGTACTTTTAAAGGAAGGGGACTCCATATTTTTCGATGGAAGAATCCCCCATGTTCCCATCAACAGGGGCAAAGTACCTTCAAAGATGTTGGTCGTTTATTTCTTTATTTAATCCTTGAACAGGATTTCTTGCAGATCACTCAATGAGTCCAGGATATAGGTTGGGTTGGCTTTCTCCAATTGTTCCCGGGTCTGTGCCCCGGTAAGGACCCCAACGGTAATCCCGCAGTTGGCATTTTTACCTTCCTCAATGTCAATTTCAGAATCGCCAGCTTTCAGTACCTGCTCCGGATCGGTAATATTGAATAGGGCCATGGCCTTATCGATCATTTCCGAGGAAGGCCTTCCCACTTCCACATCATCGGCCGTGATCAACGCATCTATTTGATTTCCTGGTATCCAGCCCAATTTTTGCAACAATGATTGTGCGGTGTTGGAGTCGTACCCCGTATTCAACACCACTTTGACCCCATGGGAACGCAAGGTTTCAAAAAGCTGTTCCACCCCTTCATAAGTAGTCACCTTCAACTCGGCATAAGCTTGTTTGAGCATTTCCTTGAAACGGGCATGTACTTCCTTGGCATCCACGGTGGCATTTACCTGTTCAACAATGTCCAATATGGCTTGATATTTCTCCTTCCCAGCCCCATGTTCCAACACTTGGTCCAAGCTAACATCCACCCCCGCATTGTTGAGTGCCTTTTGTACTGTTTTGTAAACAACATTGTCCTCGTTCACCGTGGTTCCGGCCATATCAAACACAACTAGTTTCATATCTTTCATAAGCGATTTCTATCGATTTAAAATTTTGGCAATATTCTTTTTTGAAAAGCCGGCACTCCCTGTCATCCCCTTACCTCCAATACCGGTAACAATGTGGATATCTTCATCAATGGTCTTTTTGAAAATGTCACTGGTCTTGCATTGCGAATACATTCCGTACCACCTACGCTGAATTTCATAGTTGGGCAATTGAATGATTTTTTTGGCTTCCTTCACCATAAAGTTATCAATATCCATATCAAGGTCATAGCCTAGATCGTCCACATGTGCAGCATCGGCGTACTGATGTGAATCTCCCAAGATCACCGAGCCGTCCAAGGCTTGTTTGAACAAAATGTGCACGCCCCAATTTTTCTGCGGGGTATCCAGAAGTTCCTTGGCCTTTATTTCGTGATAGGATGGGCATTCGTAAAATGCCTCATACCTTCTGATGGACCATCCGGTTAAAATGGATCCTTTCAACGTATAATTTTCTTGGGGTTTGGTCTGCATCATCTGAAGCTTGGAAACTTCTAAGTCGCTTTGGGCAAACAATTCTGGATAAAGATTCTTAAAATCGCTGCCGTTGCAAATGATAACCTTTTTGCCAAAGATACTTTGCCCCAACGAGCTCTGTACTTCTATCCCGCTCCCCGTTCTCTCGCAGGAAGAAACCAAAAATCCTGTTTTGATCTCCAATCCTTTTTGGGACACCAGATATTCCTGAAGCCTATGGATCATGGTCCTTGGCTCAACGGTCACCTCATCCGGAAAGAAAAGTCCGGCCTTTACATAATCCCTACGCAATCCGGGATACCGCCCCAAGCATTCGCTCTTCGTCAACATCTTGGAACTATATTCATTGTTGTTGTTGATGGCCCGTAGCTCTACCAACAATTGCTCCTCTTCTTCATTGGATGCCAGGTACACGGTTCCATTTTGACGAATGCTGATATCGAACTGGGACTGGATCTCTTTATAGATCCGAAGGCTTTCCCGCCCATACTTTTGCCATTTGGTGTTCATCCCGGATGGAACTACCTGTCCAAAGTTTTGAGTGGTGGCGCCCTTGGGATAATTATCCTTTTCAACCAAACAGACCTTCATCCCCAATTCCATGGCATGATAGGCATGAAACGTGCCCAAAATACCACCTCCTACAACAACTACATCATATTTATTGTCCATAATCCAATTCCTGGTTCAATTTTTCTGATTTATGCCTTGCCCCAAAATGGACAAAAAGCACCACTGATATACAAATACCGATAATGGCCACAGCGTATGTGCCATATACAAAGAAGTTGAGCCATGAAAGGTTGGCCTGACCAAAGTTCTTATAGAGGAGCACCAAAACACTGCCCACATATCCAAAAGCATCGGCAATGTAAATCAAGAACCCTGAGTTGCCCTTTATCTTGAAGGCCGCAATGAAACGATCAAAGAACAAGCAGTTGAACGGCACATAGCAGATGTAGAGTCCAAAACCGGTACAGACCATCCAAACGAAGGGAGCCATCAAGCCCATTTGGAACATGAGGGTGGAAACACCCAGCACCACGGTTCCCAATATCAACAGTAAATGATACGTCAACAATGCCCTAAAGTTATCCTTCACATAAAAAATGGAACCTATGATCAAGAGTACAATAATGGCAATGATGATTTCCGATGTGGAAAAGACGGAAATATCACCTTGATACCCCATACTATCCCACAATTCCCGGGCAAAATTGTCTCGGAAATCCCTGAATGCGGTCAAGAAGGTGTAAAAGATAACCACCAACAAAAGCGGGAAAAAGAATTTCTTCACAAGGGCTTTCCGGTCTTGCTTGGTCATGGGAACACGTTCGGTACGCTGCTCCATATCCAAAGCTGTGGGCGGGGGCACCCGTTGTAAAAAATAAGAAGACAATAACAGGGGAAGTACAAAAAGTGCCCCGGTCACCGAAGGCATCCATAGCTCACTTACCCCCCAATTATTCATTACATAGAGCCCAACGGATTTTACCACACCGCTCGAGACGATAAAACTCGCACACAGGATCACCCCTAAAACATCGGTGAACCTTCTTCCTTCAACATAGGAAAACACAATGCCCCAAACCATTCCCAAGGGAATGCCGTTCAAAAACATAAAAACAATATTATAGGGGGCCGGTAGGGTTGCAAACCCAATCAATGCCATCTCGGCCAGAAAGATCAAGGAAATCAAAAGCAGCAACCTTCGGTTGGGTTTCAATTCGGAAATTACCTTGATTCCAATAAATTTGGAAAGGGCATATCCCAAAACCTGGGCAATGATCAGCAGTATTTTGTAATCTACCCCAAAGTAAGCCAACCCATCAAACGTTGCCACGGTGAAAGGCTTACGAAAGGCATACATACAAAAGTAGGTGCCAAAAGCAGCTAGGGAAGCGTGCAGGACGAATATCAGGGAAGACCGTCTTTTATGGGCGTTTTGGGTTGACACAATGTTTACAAATAATAAAATAAAGTTTCAAATTACTCACTTTTTTTGGAAAACAATCCGCTTTTTTAGTTTAAATAATCGTTAGCAAAAAATTATTCCTGTTCCATCCTAAGTTACTCTTGATCATGATTCTTGGATGACATTTAATTTTTAATGCTATTTTAATTGAATATTTGAAGCGCTCGACAACAACATGGTTAAATATTGGTTAGGTTTTGATATTGGCAGTTCATCCATAAAGGCAGCCCTGATACAAAATGAAAATGGAAGAGTGGTGGATGTTGCGCAGCAGCCAGAAAAGGAAATGCCCATCATGGCCCCAAATCCAGGATGGGGAGAGCAAGACCCTGAACTCTGGTGGAAACACCTTTGTACTGCGGTACGTGAGCTCATCTCCAAAAATGGGATTTCCAAAGAAGACATCAAAGGGATTGGCATATCCTACCAAATGCACGGTTTGGTGGTAGTGGACAAAGCACACAAACCTATCCGGCCTTCCATTATTTGGTGTGATAGTAGGGCCGTGGAAGCTGGAGAAGAGCTTTTCAACAAGGCCGGTAAGGAAAAATGCGTGGAACATCTGCTCAATTCCCCTGGAAATTTCACACTTTCAAAACTAAAATGGGTCAAGGACAATGAACCGGAAATCTTTAAGAAGATACATAAGTTTATGTTGCCCGGCGATTACATTGCCCTAAAATTATCCGGCTCTTGCGTTACTACCCCATCTGGGCTTTCCGAAGGAATTTTATGGGATTTCAAAACCAATGAAGTGGCCACATGGCTATTGGAGGAAGCAGGCATCAACCCTTCCCTGGTCTCTGAAATACGTCCCACTTTTTCGGAACAGGGTTTTGTGAGCAAACAAGGCGCTTTGGAATCCGGACTTCCCGAGGGCATTCCCATTCTTTACCGATCAGGGGACCAACCCAACAACGCCCTCTCCCTCAATGTCATGGAACCCGGACAAATAGCCGCAACCGGAGGCACTTCAGGAGTGGTTTACGCCCTATCCGATAAAGAAAATACCCAAGAGCATACCCGCATCAATAGCTTTGCCCATGTTAACCATACGCCCAAGGACCCAAGAATTGGGAAATTACTTTGCATCAATGGTACGGGAATACAGTATAGCTGGATCAGGAACGAACTGACCCAAGGTCTTTCCTATCACCAAATGAACCAAATGGCGGAATCCATTCCCATTGGAGCCCAAGGATTGAGCATTCTTCCCTTCGGGAATGGCACCGAACGAATGCTGAACAATTTTGGGAAAGGCTCACGAATCCTGAACCTTCGGTTTAACCTTCACAAAGCACCCCATATGTTCAGGGCGGCCTTGGAAGGCATTGCCTTCTCCTTTGTGTATGGCATGGAAATCCTACAAAATGATGGGGTGGATATCACCTCCATCAAAGCGGGTAACGACAATCTCTTTAGGGCGGGTATATTTTCCAAGACCATTGCCTCACTGACTAACAGCCGTATTGATATTGTGGAGACCACCGGGGCCGTTGGCGCAGCTAGGGCGGCAGCCTACGCCCACGGGGATTTTGACAGTATCTCGGAAGCCACGGCCACGGACGCCATTCAATTGACCTATGAACCGGACGCTTCCACTGAAAATTATCAGGAAGCGTATCAGAACTGGAAAAAAGAACTAAAAACATACCTAGAACATTGAACAATATAAAATTATGATCATAAAAGGAGATACAGAGTTTTTCAAAGGAATTGGAAAAATACAGTTTGAAGGAAAGGAATCCCATAATCCCATGGCCTTTAAATATTATGATGAAAACAGATTAGTGGGAGGCAAAACCATGAAGGACCATTTTAAGTTCGCCATTGCCTATTGGCATACCTTCACCGGTGTAGGGGCCGATCCTTTCGGGGCACCTACCCAAGAATTTCCTTGGTTGACCAGTGCAGACCCCATTCAACAGGCCAAGGACAAAATGGATGCCGCTTTTGAATTCATCACCAAAATTGGGGCTCCCTACTATTGTTTCCACGATTTTGACCTGATTGCCGAAGGGAATTCGTTGGCCGAGTCTGAAAAACGATTGGAAATCATTACCGATTACGCCCAAGAAAAAATGAAGGCTTCCGGGGTAAAGCTATTGTGGGGGACCGCAAATTGCTTTAGCAATCCCAAATACATGAACGGGGCAGCCACCAACCCAGACTTTGATGTAGTGGCACATGCCGGGGCACAAGTGAAAAACGCCTTGGATGCCACCATCAAACTGAATGGAGAAAATTATGTGTTCTGGGGAGGTCGCGAAGGATATATGTCCCTATTGAACACGGATATGGGCCGTGAACAGGACCACATGGCCCGATTTCTACACATGGCCAAGGACTATGCCAGAAAACAAGGATTCAAGGGAACATTTTTTATTGAACCAAAGCCCATGGAGCCTTCCAAACATCAATATGATTTTGATGCCGCCACGGTCATAGGTTTCCTGACCAAATATGATCTTTTGGATGATTTTAAACTCAATATCGAAGTCAATCATGCCACCTTGGCCCTGCACACTTTTGAACATGAACTCCAAGTGGCGGCAGACAATGGGATGCTCGGTAGTATCGATGCCAACCGGGGCGATTATCAAAACGGATGGGATACCGATCAATTCCCCGTGGATGTGTATGAGCTGGCCCAAGCCATGCTGGTAATCTTGCAAGCCGGTGGATTTCAGGGCGGTGGAATTAACTTTGATGCCAAGATCCGAAGAAACTCGACCGACCTTGAGGATATCTTCCATGCCCACATAGGCGGAATGGATGCTTTTGCCAGGGCCTTACTGGCCGCCAACGCTATATTGGAAAATTCCAATTATATTAGCATGAGGAGGGACCGATACAGTTCGTTTGATTCCGGCACCGGAAAAGCCTTTGAAGACGGTACGCTTTCCTTGTTAGATCTACATGCACACGCTTCAAAAAACCCAGAGATCAAAAAGCGTAGTGGAAAACAGGAATTGTTTGAGAACATAATCAATCAATACATATAACTAACTAAGCAAACAAACCAATTTAATTATGGAATCAGTTTTAGAAAGGCCCGACTGGATCGTTCTGGGCATTTACTTCTTGGCCCTGATCGGAGTGGCCGTTTGGGTGGTGGCCCAGAAGAACAAAAACACCGAGGACTATTTTTTGGCGGGTAGAAATGTGGGGTGGTTCGTTATTGGCGCCTCCATTTTTGCATCGAACATTGGCTCGGAACATGTTGTTGGCTTGGCAGGAACCGGATTTGAATCGGGCACACCCATGGCCCATTACGAGCTTCATGCGTGGATCGTTCTACTGCTGGGATGGTTGTTCCTCCCATTTTACATACGAAGCGGGGCATTTACCATGCCCGAATTCCTCGAAAAACGTTTTGATAGCCGATCGCGCTGGTTCCTTTCCATATTTTCATTGGTGGCCTATGTGCTCACCAAGGTTTCCGTAACCATATACGCAGGGGGGATTGTGGTTTCCGAACTGCTTGGAATTCCGTTTTGGTATGGGGCCATTGGAGTGGTCGTCTTTACCGGGATCTATACCGTGGTCGGTGGAATGAAAGCCGTGATCTACACGGAAACGCTCCAGACCGTGATCTTGATCTTGGGGTCCTTGATCATCACATACCTGGGCCTTCAGGAAGTTGGAGGCTGGGGACAGCTACGGGAAACCGTGACCTCCGTTAGCCCAGACCATTTTAATATGTGGCGCCCCATGAGCGATCCAGATTTTCCGTGGACCGGTCTCTTGATCGGGGGAACCATTGTGGGAATCTGGTATTGGTGTACCGACCAATATATTGTACAGCGAACCCTTGCTGCCAACAACATTAAAATAGGTAGACGTGGGGCCATTTTTGGGGCCTATCTAAAACTGATGCCCATCCTGATTTTCTTGATACCCGGTATCATCGCCTTTGCCCTCACCATTCAAAACCCTGAAGTATTCAACGTGGAACGTGCCGACAGGGCCTTCCCCATGTTGGTGAAGACCCTTCTTCCAGTTGGTTTGAAGGGCTTGGTGGCTGGTGGACTTATGGCCGCATTGATGAGTTCCCTGGCCTCTGTGTTCAACTCGTGCTCTACCATTTTCACCATCGATATCTATAAAAAACTTCGTCCCGAAAAATCTGAACGGGAACTACTCACCATTGGTAAAATTGCCACGGGAATCATTGTGGTGCTTGGCATTGTTTGGATTCCCATCATGGACAAAATCGGGGGTGGGGTCATGTACCAATACCTTCAGAACGTACAATCCTATATTGCTCCCCCGGTGACCACAGTGTTCCTTTTGGGAATCATCTGGAAACGGGTCAATTCAAAGGCGGCCATCACCACACTTTTGGCAGGTCTGGTACTTTTGGTGCTCCGTTTGGGGTCCGAAATTTATTATCAGCCCCAAATTAACTCGGGTGAAGAAGTGTCGGGCTTCCTATTTCAATTCGCCACCGTGAACTTTGCCCACATGGCCATTTTTATGTTCATATTTTCGGTAGCCCTGTGTATTGCGGTCACTCTCGCTACGGCCCCTCCAAACTACGCATTGATCAAGGGCCTTTCCTTTGGCACCTTGACTGCTGAGGACCGAGCCGCTACCAAAGGAAGCTACAGCACTGTGGATGTGGTGCTTTCCGTGCTCTTGGTCATAATTGTGATTGCCATCCTATCTTACTTTACCGGATAGAATTCAAAAATATCAACAAGAAAGGCCCGGAAATTTCCGGGCCTTTTTATTTTACTGGCAGTACTATTTTTAGTTACAATATACTATTCAAAAAGTTTTCCTTGTAGGCGCGCCCAATGGGAATTTTTGCTCCATTGGTCAGATATACCAAATTCCCGGATATCCTATCGATTTTTTTGGTGTTGATGATATGTGATTTGTGCACCTGAAAAAATTGCGGCGGTCCCAGAACGGTCACCCAATGCCGCAGCGGTTCGTTGGACAATATCTTTCGGTGTTCCAAACGGATTTCCGTATAATCGGAATCTGAGGAAATGGTGAGAATGTCGTCCACCGCAACCTTGATGTGCTCATGGCTCGATTTCACATAGATTTCGTTGATTGGATTGGGGGTGATACCGTTATTTTTCAGGTCAGGGTGTTCCTTTTTATTATCCAGCTTGTTCACGGCCTGCAAAAAGCGTTGGAAGGAAAAAGGTTTCAACAAATAATCCACCACGTTTAAATCATATCCTTCCAAGGCATATTCAGAGAAAGCTGTGGTCAGTATCACATTGGGAGGATCTTGGATGCTCTTTAAAAAGTCAATCCCATTGATCTTGGGCAAATGGATGTCCAAGAACATTAGATCCACCTGTTCGGATTTGAGAAACTCCAAGGCCTGCAGTCCATCAGAAAACACTCCCACAAGTTCAAGGGAATTTACATCCTTGATGAACTTCTCAAGAATACGCTGCGCTGGCGGTTGATCTTCAACAATAATGCACCTCATACCCTATGCTTTTTCGAGTTCCAGCCTCAAGTATACATCATAACTTTTATTCTCGTCCTTTATTTCCAACTTATGTTTGTTGGGATAGAGCAACTGCAAACGCTTTTGGACATTTTGTAGTCCGATCCCCTTGGCAATGGTATCCAGACTGGGCACTGCCTCAAAGTTGTTCTTGCAATAAAACTCCAGAACAGAATTGTCCATTTTTACGGAAATATCTATCTCAATGTCCGAGGATTGCCCAGATTGGCTGTGCTTGAACGCATTCTCAATGAAAACGATCAAAATCAACGGGGCAATTTTGTACCCTGCATCTATGTTGCTGGTTTCAAAACGGACCTGCCCCCTGTCCTCAATCTGTAGCTTGTACAATTTGATGAAATTATCCAATTGTTCCAACTCCTTTTTCAACGGAACAAACTGCTCTTTGGATTCATAGAGCATGTAGCGTAGAACCCCGCTCATCTCCAAAATGATCTCTGGGGTCTTGGGTGAGTTCTGCAAGGCATAGGAATAAAGGTTGTTCAAGTTATTGAACAAAAAATGCGGATTGATCTGCGACCGCAAAAATTGGATTTCGCTTTCCTGTATGGTACTTTGCAACTCATCTATCTTTGCTTGTTTCTGAAGGGCATCCCATCCAAATTTACATCCGGACAAGATGGTCATCACAGGCAACACCCCCAAAAGGGACAAATACACCCCAGGAAAGGAGTTTCCTCTTTTGGTATTGGGAAACATCAAAGGTTCCAGCACCAATTCTTCCAACAAAATCACTCCCGTAACCACAAGGCCAAAGGCAATGAAGAATTGCCAATACCTCTTCTTATACAAGTATTTGGGCATTAAATAATAGGTGATAATGACCGTGGCCGCACTGTAATACAACAGAAAGATGGCCCGATCTATATTAATACTGCCCTCATGTTTGTTAAACGAGAAAAACAGTAGCACGATCAGGTGCAGTACAATTTGAAAAATAAGCTCTTTCCTTGAAATCAACACGTTACCATTAAGTGAATGTCAAAACTAGGTATAATCCCTTTTTAAAGGAAAATAGTTTTGCCAACAACAAAATTTACCCCTTGAACGACAGTTTAGTTAAAATTTTCATAAATCCTGTTGATGACATCTCCACTTCTACCGTTCACGGAAAATAGTTCAACATATCCGCCTTGATTGGTCAAATTAGTAGGTATCAACCCAAAAAAGGAAACTTCACAAAACATCTAAAAGTAACCATCATGAAACAAACTGTAATGATTTTTGCCCTACTTGCTGGGGCCATGGTATCTGCTCAATCCACATGGAAATCGGACGGTGCCCATTCCAAGGTCGGATTTGCCATTACCCACCTTATGATCTCCGAAGTGGAAGGCCATTTTAGCGATTTTGAGATTACCGCAACGGCTTCCGATACTTTTGACAATACTGAATTTATGGTGGATATTAAAACCACCAGTATTGATACGGACAACACCAACCGGGACAACCATTTGCGAAGCGATGATTTTTTTGGTGCCGAAACCCATCCGGCCATTACCTTTAAGAGCAACACCTTTGAAAAGACCGGCGACAAGACTTTTAAACTTACCGGTGATCTTAGCATGCATGGCGTGACCAAAACGGTCACCTTGGATGGAAAGGTAAATGGAATCATTACGGACCAACGCAGCCAAAAATTGAAAGCGGGGCTTAAACTTACGGGCACCATCAACCGATTGGATTTTGGTGTGGGCGGTGAAACGGTTTCTCTTGGAAATGATGTTGACCTGACCATCAATCTGGAAATGGCCCAACAATAGGCGTATATTTAGGCCCGACAACAGTTTAAACAAACCACTTACATGGGACGAAAATCGGAAAACACATTTCGGGAAATCCACAGGTATCTAGGGTTCTTCTTGGCCGGAATCATGGCCGTATATGCCATTAGTGGCATTGTGCTCACGTTTAGGAATACGGACTACATGAAAAGTGACGTCCAGGTCAGCACAACCTTGGAGCCCAACCTCAATGAGGAAACCCTTGGCACCGCCTTGCGTAAAAGAGCGTTCAAGGTGGACAAGACCGAAGGGGACCTGTTGTATTTCAGTGGAGGCACCTACAACCAAAAGACGGGGGAAGCTTCCTATACCGAAAAACGTTTGCCCAAGATTCTGGACAACATGAACAAACTGCACAAAATGCACTCGGGCCATCCGTTGTTTTGGCTGGGTATATTTTTTGGTGTAGCACTATTGTTCTTTGCCGTCTCCGCTTTCTTTATGTTTCGCCCCAAGGCACCCATTTATAAAAACGGACTGTACTTTGCCGCAGCAGGTTTTGTACTGACCGTGATATTGCTTTTTGTTTAGAAAATCTGTACCACCTATATTGATTGGCCACCCTTTAGGGTGGCTTTTTTTATGGAATATTATCGATTATCCCGTCTTGCATAACCTTTGATTAGCCTTAATTTCCTCTTTTTAGGTAATTCTTAACCTTCTTAATCTCTCCTTAACCCTTCTTATTTTTCCTTAATCCATTCGTTCGGGCCATACCTCTATTTTAGCCCGCGGCATGACCCAACGCCCAGCATATCAATCTGTAATGGGACTGAAATCATTGCCTTTACCCTATTTCCAATCAAAACTAAATAATGATTCCATTAAACAACACTTCTAAACAGGGTTCCACATGTAGGTCCAGATTTTCTTGGCCCCATCTGCTGGTCACCCTAACGCTATTGTGCATCTGGTTCTCGAACCCGCTTCGGGCACAGACTCCCAGTGATGCCTTGATGATGCCCTCAAAGAACATCTGCATCTTGTTTGCCTATGATATGGGCAGCTTTGACCGCTATTGGGAAGGCGATTACCTACGATCCAACGAGACCATTGCCACGGTGGACCGCAACACGGTATTGCCCATGGCCGCCATTGGTATTCTGGACGACCTCAACTTTTATATTGGCCTGCCCTTCATCAGCACGGAATCTTCGGAACCCAACGGAGGAAAGTTCACTGGCGCAAGGGGATTTCAGGATATTGGCCTCGCCTTAAAATATAGGGCCATTCAAAAAACCTTGGGCAATGGGGAGCTATCCGTCTTGACCACGGCCGGATTTTCAACTCCCCTAACCAATTACTTGTCCGATTACAAACCCTATAGCATTGGTTCGGGTGCCCCGGAATTTTCACTACGGGCCATAAGCCAGTACCAACTGTCCAACGGCTGGTTCGTAAGAGGTTCCTTGGCCCATCTTTGGCGTGGGTATACCGAGGCCGAACGGGATTACTATTACAATAACGGCAGCTACTACACCGCTTGGATGGATGTCCCCAACGCTTGGACTTATGAAGGAATCGTTGGAAAGTGGTTCTTTGACTATTCCCTAAAACTGGAATTCAACTATACCGGATTGGATTCCACCAGCGGGGACGATATCAGGGCCTATAATGCCGCACAGCCCACCAATAAGGTAAAGTTTGACCGTATTGGGCTTTCGGCACAATACTATTTTAAATCCTTGAAGGGATTGGGCGTTGTGGCCTACCACAACAGGATCATTGATGGGCGGAACATGCCCAAACTCAGCAATACCGGCTTTGGTATTACCTATCAGTTCAACCCATTCAAAAAACCAATTGAAGTAACCGATGATGTACAATAAGATATCCACCCTACTTTGGGCCATTGCCCTTGTGGTTTTGGCCTCCTGCGAGAAAGACACCCCGCGCTACCTTCCCTATGAAAGTTACGCGTATTCCGAACTTGATGAAAACGGAGGGGACTGGACCCCTGTGCTGCATGATTCCGGGGCCGCGATACCCGTGGATGCGCCCGAGTCTTCCGATTCCCAAGCCTATCAAGCGGAGCTGGCAGACCTGAAAGCCGACATGCAAAGCATGACCTCTGAACAGAAAAAAGCCGTAAAGTATTGGACCAATAATCCGGCCATTCGCTGGAACGAGGTTGCCTTGGAACTCATTGCCAAGTACAACCTCATCCCCGGTCCCAATGCCGATGGCACCTATACCCTGCCCAGTCCATCCAACCCAGAAGGGCCACCGGCCTTTCCTTTTGCACATCCACCCTATGCGTGTAGGGCATTGGCCTATATGTCCGTAGCGCAGTTTGATGGCCTCATCAGTGCGTGGCATTACAAATACCAATACAACCGGGCAGCACCCTATCAGCAGGATGGGGACATCGATTTTGCGTATGAGGAAAATGCCATCCCTTCCTATCCCTCGGATGGAGCAGTGATTGCAAGGGCCTCACGGAACATCCTTACGGCCATGTTTCCTTTGGAAGCGGAGTACCTGCAAGGCTTGGAAGAAGAGCATTTGGAAAGTCTCCGATTGTCCGGAGGGCATGTGATGAGCGATGTCACCGCAGGCGTGGCCATTGGTGATGTGGTCTCGGCCACTGCCTTGGCACGGGCCTCCACCGACGGCATGAGCAAGGCACAGACCCCAAAGGCCGTTTCTGATTCCATTAAACAGGCTGCCTATGACCGTTTCGGTTGGGCCTGGGACAATTTGGAAATCCCGGAACGTCCCGTGGGATTGACCCCATTGTTCAGTCAGGTGACCATGTGGAGCATTGACGATGTGGAAAGTGTACGCCCCATTGCACCACCACAACTGGACTCACAGGAATTTTTGGACGATGTGGAACTGCTCAAGGACTACGCCCGCAACATGACGGATGAACATCGAAGGATTGCCAACTTTTGGCAAGATGGACTGGGCACCTACACCCCTCCGGGGCACTGGAACCGAATTGCCAACGAATTTATCGTGGATTATAGATTGAATCCACTTCAGACCACCCGTACCCTGGCCTATATGAACATGGCCATTATGGACTCCGGAATCAGTTGTTGGGATGCCAAATACTATTACCATTATCCCAGACCCATCCAAATGATCGAAGGGTTTGAGACCATCGCCGGGACGCCCAACTTCCCCAGCTACACCTCGGGGCACAGTGTGTTCTCGGCAGCGGCATCGGAAGTGTTGGCCTATGTTTTCCCGGAAGAGGCCAGTAAATTCAGGGGTTGGGCCGAAGAGGCCGCCATATCACGGGTGTACGGTGGAATCCATTGGAGTTTTGATGCCACCGTGGGTACCGACCAAGGCCGCGAAGTGGCACAGTATACCATTGATCGCGCCATGGTAGATGGTGCGGACCAATAAAATGGAAGCCGCCCTGTAAGCCAAGGGGCAATCTTCCCGACCAACAAAATCAGACCAAAACAATCTGAAAAACTAGCTTTACAGGAAAGAGCCCGCCGATATCGGTGGGCTTTTTTACTGCAAACAACCCTTTAGGGTTGGGCCACACCTTGCCGTTCCACCTGCTTTATATGTATGGGATTGACATAACAATGCTGTACCAAGATGTGGAGTTGGGGGTCTGGGGCCTCAATGGTGAACTGTAGGTCCAGTTCATCGGTGTTGATCTGTAAAAAACCGCAGGCCAAGGGCCTTGGCATGCCCAATGCATTGCTCTCGAACGAGAATTTAGAAGTGGGTAGCCCAAACCGAAAGGAAAACTGAAACACCAGATGGTCCAACACCTCCATTTGGGGCATCCCGGGCGATGGTGGGGCGTGGATGCGGAGTTTGGCATTCTCCCGAACGATCCTGTTGAGCAACTTATGCTCATTGAACAAATGGATGTCCAGATATGCGAGGGTAATTTCCAGGGAAGAGTTGGCACGCTGGTCCAAAAAATGTTGGATCTCCCCCAATAGATCAATGGGCATGGCAAAGATATTACGGTTCAGGGGGTTATGCCGGCATTTCTATGACAATGATAAGAAAAATAATTAAAATACCCCATCGAGGGTGTCTATATTTTATTAAACTATAGGCAACTTGGCATGTGCTCAATACCTACACACAAGAAGACAAGGAAATCATGAAGTCGGTTGGTCAGAGAATCCAACAACTTCGCAATGCGAAAGGGCTGACCCAATTCCAACTTTCCATAGAAGCAGATATCACCAAGAACCAGATTGGGAGAATTGAACGTGCAGAGCGTAACACCAGTTTGGTTACCCTCAACCGAATTGCCAGTGCCTTGGGAGTTCCCTTGCACACCTTATTTTTGAAAGAGGGTTAGAATCATGCGAAGAAACTACACCCAAGAAGAGTTACAAATCTTAAAAGATTTTGGACTACGGGTTCGAGATTTAAGGGAAGCGGCAGGACTGTCCCAGGCTGCTTTGGAAACAGATGCGAAGATGTCCAAAAATCAGGTTGGGAGAATAGAACGTGGAGAGATCAGTACTTCCATTGTCAATCTCCATCTTTTGGCACAAGCACTGGATGTGCCGATAAAAGATTTTTTTCAATCATAATCCAACACAAATGGGATTTTATGAAAGCGAGCTTGAAAGGCAGGAAAACGAGTTCAAAAAACAGCTTGGTGAAAAAATCAAGGGTCATAGGTCCGCAATCGGATTATCCCAACATCAATTGGCGTTGGAGGCCAACATCAGCAGAACCCAAATCAGTAGATTGGAGAATGGGGAGATCAATAGCAGTGTCATCAGTCTACTTAGAGTGGCTAGGGCTCTGAACCTAAACAAAGAACAGTTACTGGATTTGTTTGAGTATTAAAATTGATGAAAGTGAGTTTTGTTGATAAACGTCCTTACACCTTAAAATAGACTCTCTTCTTATCCAAAAAGTAGGTGAGGTACCAAAAGATAAAGAGTACGAACAAGGCATTGATCACCATGATCCAATCTTGGGGCAGGCCGATCGGGGCCAAGAGCCCTTCGGTCCAAATTTTTCCAAAATCCTGAAACCATTGCACCCCCACGGTCTCCGCAAACAAATAGATAAAGATGGAGTTGGTGCCCACTACGGAGAATATTTTCAACCAATTGGCCTTATAACCCTTAACATCGATCCCCCAATAGAACAAGGCCAATACCAGAACGGCAATGCCCCCAGAGGCCAAAGTAAAGGAGGTGGTGGCAATCCTTTTGATGATCGGGGTAATGTCCAGCACATCCATGGCCAGACCAAGTACCAGAATCCCAAGTCCCCAACTAATGAATACCTTTAATTTTTCCCTTGCATCCCTATTGGAGAGCAAAACCTGTCCGCAGACCACGCCCCAAATGGTGTGGGCCGCCGTAGGGATAAAATTGATGAAGACCCAATAGCCGCCATTGGTCTTTCCCATCACCAGCATATCTACCCAAGAGCCAAAACTTTCGCCTTGGTTGTACGGGTTTTCGGGATTGTAGGCGCGGTACAGCACTTCGGTCAATACCAAAAGTGCAGCAGATATGGCGAGTTGAACTTTATGGGGAAGCTGCATGATGGCGTAGGCGATCAGAATGGTGAACGCCAACTGCACCAGAACGTTCCAAAGTTCCCAGACCAGTTTATGACTGTAGACACAGTGCAGCAGCACCCCAAAACTGAACAGCAGGAAACACCTTTTCAAGATATGGCGGGCCACTGCGCTCTTGTCCCCGTTGGCCAGTCGCTTTCGCATTGAAAAAGGCATGGCCACTCCCACGATGAACATGAAAAAGGGCTGGATCAAGTCCCAAAACCGAAGCCCGTTCCAAGGGTGATGGTGTAATTGATGGGCAAGCCCTTCCAACCAAGTGCCTTCGGCCAAGGCTGAAAAATTAGCGTGAAATCCGGCAGCTTCGGCAATCAATAGGAACATGGTCAATCCCCGGAATACATCCAAGGAAAAAAGACGTTGGGAAACGTTGGTGGTAGATGGCGACATAGATGGTTGGTTGGATACTCGCTACAAGATAGCCCATTTGTCATACATCCCAATGGCGCCAGAGCATGAACTGACCCACAAAATGACTTGCGAATTGTATCTTAGTAAGGTCATCAAGGAAAATGGAACCGTAAACCATAGAAAATGAAACCTAGAATCAGTATGGTCTCTTTGGGGGTCGCAGACTTGGAGAAATCCATTGCTTTTTATCGGGATGGACTGGGACTGCCCATGCTCCCCTCCCCTCCCGGCGTTGCCTTTTTTAACCTGAACGGGACCTGGCTCGGACTTTCTGGGCGTGAAAGTTTGGCAGCCGATGCCGGTGTTCCCTCCGAAGGAAGCGGGTATACCGGAATAAACTTGGCCCATAACGTAGCTTCGGAAAACGAAGTTGTGGAAGTCTTGGAACAAGCCGTGAACGCGGGTGCCGTATTGGTGAAATCTGCCCAAAGAGCGGATTGGGGCGGTTTCCATGGCTATTTTAAAGACTTGGACGGTCACCTGTGGGAAGTGGCCCACAATCCGTTTGCATGGGTGGGCCCAGAGGATTAGGCCCAATATCCCAATCGGTCAGGGCGGAACTTCCCCATGATCCTTACTTACAAAAAAATCACTATCTTGTTGATGTGTAAGATTTTACATCGAACACCTAAGGCTCCCCCACAAAAGTTCACGTATCAACAATCAAAAACATGTAGGTAATGAAATCATTCACCCTTGCCAGTCTTTTTCTTCTCTTTTTTATCGCTACCCATGGGCAACAGACCATCCAAGGGCGCATTACCCAAGCGGGAGCACCCTTGCCAGATGTGCATGTGACCAATCTTGATTCAGGCGCACAAATTACTTCAGACCGGGAAGGAATGTATCACATCCAGGCACACCCCAAGGAGGAGTTGCGGTTCACCTATGTGGGGATGGATACGGTTTCCGTCATTGTGGAAGACATTACCCGAATCCTAAATATAAAAATGAACCTAAGGGTAGAAGAATTGGAAGAAGTAACGGTTTCCAAGACCATTCTCAAAGGCCAAAAAGAACTGGAACTGGAGTACGATTCCAATCCCAACATCATCAAATCGGCCTATGGATATCTGAACAAGGAGACTTCCGGTTACTCTCTTCGAATTTTAGAAGAAGAAGAAATTGAAATGGCACCTCAATTGGACTTTTTACTTACGGGAAGATTTGCTGGAATCTCTGCTAGGTGCAACCCCTTTAATGATGAACTTGAAGTGTATGTGCGTGGCAAAGGTGTTGTTTTTGATGTGGATGGAGTAATCTTGTATAGGATAGCTTGCAGTACAATATTTGGCAATATTCGAAGAATAGCATTTATTTCTGGGCTTGCAGGGACGACACGATATGGCTTTGGTGTAAGAGGGGTAATGATTATCAATACCAAGACAGGCACTATCACCCCAAAAGAACCTGATGGCAAGCCCTACGACCAAGCCCGGTTGCGGAACAATTACCTCACCGAGGAGGTCGCCGATGTGGAGGGTCTTGGCGCATCCTTGCCCAGTTATTTAAAAGAACTTCACGAGAGTGGATCTACCCAAGCCGCCAAAACCGTATTTGAAAATAATAGGGCCACCTATGCCCATCATCCGTTCTTTTATCTGGACTCTTATCGTCATTTTTACGAGACCGAAAAGGAAAAGTCTTATGCAGATGGTATCTTAAATGCTTATCATGATCTAGCCGGGAATAATCCTGTGTTGTTGAAAGCCATGGCCTATGTCCTTGAAGCTCAGGGACGGCAGGAAAAATCCCATTCGGTCTATAAACAGGTCTATAAACTTCGGCCAGAATATGCACAAAGTTTCATAGACATGGCCAACAGCTACCGCGATTTGGACAAGCCGGAATCCGCAGCCTCGCTTTATGCCCGACATTCCTATTTGCTGGACCAAGGTCTTTTGCCCAAGGACAGTATGGAACTTTCGGCGCTTATGGAAAGGGAGGTGGATAATCTGTTTGCCTTGGACAATGGCTCTTTGAAAATTCAAAAACGAAAGAAAACCGATGATGAAAACAACACCCGGTTGGTGTTCGAGTGGAACGACTCCGAAGCGGAATTCAATCTACAGTTTGTAAATCCGGGCAACCAATACTTTGAATGGAAGCACACACAAGGGGAAATGCCGGAAAGAATCCGTTCCGAAAAAGAACTGGGGTATTCCATGGCCGACTTTTTACTGGATGAGGAACTCTTGGGTGATTGGAAAATCAATGCCACCTACCATGGCAATAAACAGCTTACCCCTACCTATCTAAAAGTTACCGTGTACAGAAATTACGGAAGCAGACTGCAAAGCAAAGAGGTCCACGCTTTCAAATTGGCCACAAAAGGAATGAACCAACATCTGTTTAAACTAAGGATTCCCGCTGGGGTAGCGCACCATTAAAGGGCTTTTCCAGAGATAACCACACAAGCCCACAAATAAAAAAGAGCCGCACAAATGTGCGGCTCTTTTGCTTTCAGCTCCCCCTCTTGGGCTCGAACCAAGGACCCTCTGATTAACAGCGTCGCCGAATGGGGTACAAGCAAAATTAAATTTGCTGTTATTTAATTGATTATCAATGTTTTAATAAATTTTGATTTCAAACGGAATCAATTGAAACCAAGCTTTTGCGTGCAAATTGCGTGCAAATTTTTTTATAACTTATGTTCATGAACACGAGTATAAAGCTAAGTTTGGACACCCGCAGAATGACTCAAAATGGATGTTTTCCCATCATTTTGAGGCTGACCCATTTTAGAAAAACCACTTCGATCAAAACAGGTCATTATGTCCCAGAGGAATACTGGGATCATCACAGGTGCAAAGTAAAGAGAAATTTTCCAGATGTTGATTCGGTTCACTTAATGAATACCCTTTTATTAAAAAAGCAACTTAAGGCACAAGAAGTAATCAATAGGTTGGCCGATAATGATCAATTGGATAGACTAACAGCCAAAGACATTGCCGATAAAATTGTCAATAGAAAACGGTTGAACTCATTCTATGAGTTCGGTCTTCAAAAGGCAGAAGAACTTATAAAAGAAAAACGGATTGGTACGGCCAGAAACTATTCCGGAATCATAGGAAGACTAAAGGTGTTTACCAACAACCGAGATTTGAAATTCAATGAACTCAATCTTGAATTCTTAAAACGGTTTGAAAGGCACCATTTATCAAAACCAGGCAATACCATCAATGGAATTGCATCTTATATGAGAACGATAAAGGCCATCTACAATAAAGGAATCAAGGAAGGCATGGTGGATGAAGCTCTATACCCTTTTAAATACTATACCATAAAAACAAAGCCTACTGAAAAAAGAGCCATTAAGATTGAAAGCATCAAGAAAATAGTTGAAATGGAAACCAAGATCGGTTCCAATCCTTTTCACTATCGCAATTATTTTATTCTTTCCTATCTGATGTTGGGCATGTCCTTTATTGATATGGCATTTCTGAAAAGGGATAATATCATCGATGGTCGTGTTAAATTCCAAAGACGTAAAACAGGAAAACGCTACGATATAATAATAACCGATCAGATTAAACCCATTATTCAATACTATCTGGACCATCCCAACCCCTCTGGTTTTTTATTGCCCATAATTTATCGGGACACTTTGGAACTACAGTACAAAGATGCCCAATGGGAGCTTAGACGTTACAACATTGGTTTAAAAGAAATTGCAAAAGAATGTAAGATTGAAGAGCGTTTGACCTCCTATGTTTCAAGGCATAGTTTCGCAACCCATGCCATGTTCAAAAAAGTGCCCTTGGAAGCCATTTCCGCAATGATGGGACATAACAAACTTAGCACTACTCAAATTTACCTTAAGTCCCTGCCAAGTAATATTTTAGACAATTATCAATTGGAACTTAACTCCATATAAAACAACAAGAATTAGTCTGGAAGATTTACGAATGTTTGGATAAGATAATTTTTTCCTCTTCGTTATGATAGTGCCACTTTTTCTTATCCTTGAAGGAGTATTTTTTAAAAACCTAGTAGTAGAAGTTCATGGGAATCAATATTTCAGGTATCGCAATAAACAAAAGTTATAGGGACAATATAGACCAACTCCAATCGGATTTCAATTGGGTATTTTCAAAAGAAAGTGAAACTGACTTTGAAACTGCATCTAAAAATTGGACAAAAAAAGGTGTTTGCTATGTCTACTTCACTGATTCTGGAACTCTGATGTTCCTAGAAAAAGATATGTGCTCATATCCATATTCAATTGAAGGCTCCAATTGCTTGACATTTGTACATTCTGAAACATCTATGGCCTTCAAGTTTGATTATAATGAAGGTAAAATATTAAGGCGTTCAATCATGGAGGTCAAGGGCAAAAATTTGGATAACTACGGCAATAGTCTATCAGTTGAAGAAATATCCACTGATACTTCTGAAATTATCTTTGCCCAAATTAGCCAGGTGCTGGGAAAAGAATTTTTCAGTATTGAACCGGATGAAAGGGCTTTCAAATTAACCTTTGCGACCGAAAAAGATGCCACAGAAATTTATAATAAAATTTCCAAGCTTATTACTACCAAAGTTGTGGCCAATGGTCTAGATTCACTGGAAGAATTGAAAACTTTATATGGCTTATATCTTAAAATGGGCGGCAAACTAAGTCCTGTTGAGAGTAAGGCAACTTTTTTCAAAAATGAATACAAAAATAGGCAAGTGAAGGAATTCATTTATGTACTCTCAAAAGATTGGGAGAGAGTAGATAAAAAGGAAAAAAATCCAATACTGTCAAATATTATGATTACAACCACAGCAATAATGTGGCATCTAAAAAAAATTGACATTTCCGACATTAGGGATGGGTCTTTTGTCTACAAAAAATGGTGGCAATTTCGGAAAAATGGCCTTAAAGCCTTAAAAGAGCTTTATCCCCAATAAGCAATGTACTTGACATCTATCAATTGGAACTTAATTCTATTTAGGGGAAGACTTTTATCCCCTCTGGAATAAACCTTTATTACTATGAAATCCCAACACTTGGGATTGAATTCAAGATGTGTCATTGTCATGACAAATCTTGCTTTTGCTCCCGAAGGTCGCAAAAGAAAACTGAATAAATAAGCGAGCGGAACGAAGTGAAGTGCTGCAAGCCCCAAATCTTACACAAACTAATTTACTGAGCGAGGTAAAATCAGCAAAGATTTACGTTTATTCCAGAACATACTTCCTAATTGCCAAGGAATGACATAGTAACTTCGTTCTACTGACAAGTAGAGTTCACGCCAGTTTCACATAATTCGCTCTATACCTCCAATAACTGATGCCTCCAAGGATTAACAACCCAAGAACAATATATTTTACATAATCCGGAGTAATCGCCGCAGAGCCCGATTGCGCATAACTATGAAGTCCGACTAAAAAGAAATTAACCCCAAAATAGGTCATCATAATACTACCGTAAGCTGCAACACTCATAAAATTATAAATCCATCTTCCCCTTAGTCCAGGCACCAATCGCATATGTAGCACAAAAGCATAGACCATAATGGAAATCAATGCCCATGTTTCTTTGGGGTCCCATCCCCAATAGCGTCCCCAACTCTCGTTGGCCCATTGCCCTCCCAAAAAGTTACCAATGGTAAGCATAACCAAACCTACTGTTAAGGCGAGTTCATTGATAATGGTCAATTCCTTTAAGTTAATTTCCATTTTCCTTTTATTTTTTTTGTTCGTCAGAATGATAAGAATCAATGAAACCACACCCAAGATCATACTTACTGTGAAAGGACCGTAACTGCCTACAATTATAGGTACATGGATCATCACCCAATAACTATCCAGAACAGGCACCAGATTGGCAATGGAAGGATCTACCCAACTTTGGTGCCCAATCCAGAGCAGCATCGAAGCGACGAAAGCACTTGCAGCTAGGGTCAAGTCACTTTTTCTGGTAAAAAGCAATCCCATGCCTAATGTCGCCCAGGAAACATATAGAATACTTTCATAAGCGTTACTCCAAGGGGCATGGCCCGAAATGTACCAACGTAATACTAAGCCTGCGGTATGCCAAATAAAAAATAAAATGATGGTCCCCTTTAAGAAATAGGTTGAAGCCTTCCAGATTTCCCTGTCCTTAAAAATCCTAAAAATGAGAATCAAGAACAACAACCCTCCTACCATCATATAATATTGGTACAGACGATTGAAGATATTTAGCTTATTGTAAATGATTTCGGCTTTTACCTTTTTTTCGGATAACAGTACTTCTGAACCATGATTTCTTTGGTTTTGTTTAAAGGCCTCCAGTAGTTTATTGGATTCTGAGTAATCCCCTGTAGCAATAGCATTTCGTAAAGTATTAACGTAATATGGAAGACTGTTCTTTATAAAATTGGCATACAGGGAATCTTGCACCTGATATTGACCTGAACGGAATTCCACGGCAGAAACCCATTTATTGTTCTCATCGTTCAACAGCGGAAATATTTTCAATATGTTTCCGCTCAATGCCATTTCCAACAAGGAGAAGCGTTCATGGACTTTGATAAAGTCTTTTTGAAATTCATTGGGGTTGGTCGTAGAGCTAGCTTCTTCCAAATAGGGTTTGAGTTTGTACATGCCTGTAGCATCGAACAATTCAACCGGCTTAATGTAATTATTCGTTTTATGTACCCCCAATATCTGACGAATACTATCATTTTGCCATTTACCGACTTTGATAAATTCTGTATTGTACCAAAGTGGGGGATTCATCATCATGGAAAGGAATACCTGATTGGAATTCATGTCCCTGAATTTGTCCTTGCCGCTGAGTTTACGCAACAATTCTGAAGTAAAAGTATGCAAAGGCTTCATTCGCCCTCCTTCATCTTGAATCACCAGTTCCCCAAATTTATCCGCATGTTCCTCACTTACAGTTGTGATTTTGATAAGGGAATCTATTTGTTCCTGAGTGGGCAAGTTGTTATGGGATTCTTCATGTGCTTGCTGTGCCGTTCCTTGAAGGCACCCAATCACAAATAACATAACAGTTGCCATTTTTGCCTTATTTTTTTTCACTTTTTCCAATGCCCTGCCCAAGTCCTTGAATCGAGTTTTACCGAAAAACATAATTCCCACTAATCCGGTATAGAGTAAGAAGTATCCAATATAGGTAATCCATGTCCCCCAAAAATCATGGTTAACGCTCAAGATCGTCCCCTTTTCATCTGGCATAAAACTCGCCTGAAAAAAGCGATAACCGTCATGGTCCAAAATATGGTTCATATAAATATCATAGTCAAAGGAGCGTTCATCTTCAATAGTCACTTTACTCATAAAGGATTTGTATACATTGACAGTCCCAGGGTACTTCTCCGCGATAAAGTCATTGAGTTTCACCCCAAAAGGTAATTGATGTACTCTAGAACCATACCTCAATGAAAAATGCAGGTCCCCTAAAGAAAACGGGGCTGCAAAATCTGATGGCCCCTTACTGCCCAATAACTTTTTTTCTACTGTTTGTCCATTTGCAGTAACAGCAACTACCAAAGCGTCTTGGGTCTGTTCGGTAATTTCATTCTCCGGAACTTTAACCACACCATAATGCCCTTTAAATAATGGCTCAGGCAATACAAATTGCATTCCGGCCATAGAATATAGTGAACGTAGCTGTAAGTCCTGAAGGCTATCCTTTACCACTTTTCCCTGCAACTGGTCAGCCATTCGCATAAAATTGCCTTCAAAGGGAGCTTCTATAAAATACCCTCCTTCCTGAGTATAAAAGTTAATTGCCCCTTTGGTCTCCTTATTAAGGGCAAACAGGACATTATGGATGCTGGCAACGGTTCCATCCTCTAAAAAATGTTCGTGCCGTTGCCCATTACCTGCCTCAACAATTTTTAGATATTCTTTACCATTCTCATTGGGAATGAGGTCTTCCTTGGCTCCTTTTATAAAATCTACATATTCAATTCTGAAATCATTTCCATTAAAATCATCGTTCCAAGGCAAACTTGACCTTTTCCCTTCTTGAGTGACCAAAATTTCGTCTTCTAAAATCTTGCGCCTTGGTTCTCCCTCAATTTCTCCATTGATATAGGCGGTGAGAAATGTCTTATCTGAATAAAAAACATTTTCCATCTGGCCTTCGCGAATGGGCATCATTCCTTCGTAACTTATATATCGTGTTACAAAAGCCCCTATAATTATCAATATCCATGACAGGTGTAAAATCAAAACGGGCCATTTTTTCCATTGCAAAAGGTTGTACCTATAAATGTTTCCTAAGAAATTAATGACAAAGAAGACCATAATGGCCTCGAACCAAGTGGCATTGTAAATATAAATACGGGCGGTTTCGATGCTGTACCAAGTTTCAATGAAAGTTGCCATAGCCATTGCGGTAGCAAAGAGAAGAAACAAAACTGCCATTAATTTGGTGGAGAATAGGGTTTTCTTGAGTAAATCGAGCATAATGGATTCTTAATTGGAATGCAAAATTACGGTCTGGAGAGGACTTTATGAATTTTAAAGAGTTCCTATCAAACCTTTTTAAGAGGAAAACCCTGTTTAGTAGTCTTTTAAAAGTTCTGACTACTTTTTATTGTTGATCCTTTTCAATTGTTGGACATCGGCCAAATCCTTGGGCCTTCCCGCCTTGATCTTACTGGTAATCAAATCATCAAGATTCAACACTTTCCATTTTAGTTGGGGTTGGTCATCCAAGGAAGCTTCCTCCGCTTCCTCATAAGCTTGGTCGAAACTTTTGTTCACTGAAAAATTGGTAATCAACTCTAGATTGAGATCGGCAGGGGAGAATTTAATGGAAATGTTTTGATGTCCGTCTTTCACTTCTCTTGGGAAATCTTCAATCTCATATCCCATTTCATTAAAGACTTTCACCAACCTTTTAAAATTGTCGTCTTTGGGGTCTATCCAGAAATCAACATCGGCAGAGTGTCTTTGATGCCCGTGAAAATTGACGGCACCCCCACCTACCATGAGCATCCGAACACCATGCTTGTTGGTCATTTCCAAGAAAAGGTCGATATCCTCTTTCCATTGCCTCATTTCCCGGTAGTAATCTGTATGATGAATTTATTCTCATCATGCTTGGCCTTTGTGGGAAATCGGTTGATGC
>Ga0189275_100090_pt1 | contig 150554 bp, 149 predicted proteins | sample N19A6minimetaG_FD_130329 | JGI IMG/M metagenome (GOLD analysis project Ga0189275, IMG submission 130329) | Marine microbial communities from the Costa Rica Dome - N19 A6 mini metaG | ecosystem: Environmental > Aquatic > Marine > Oceanic > Photic zone | place: Costa Rica: the Eastern Pacific...
AGGAACCTTCAATGTAGAGGTTGTAGTATCTGATGCAGGTTCTGCAGGAACAGTAATCAGTGATGGTACAAATACATATCCAGTAGTTGCAGGAACTGTAGTAGCAGGACCATACAACAGTGGCGATAGTGTAACATTAACAGTAGATGCTACAGATGATGCTTGTGATGCAAGCTTAGGAGACTTTACGTTTACTTGTCCAATAGCAGGACCAGATAATGATGACTGTGCCAATGCCGCAGCCATAGCATGTGGTGATACAGTAATGGGCTCAACAGCCAATGCTACAGATTCAGGTAACAACTCAGCACCAGATGTGTACTACTCTTTAGCAGGAACAGCAGCAGGTGAGGAAATCACAGCAAGTTTATGTGGATCGTCTTTTGATACATATATCAGAGTTTTTGATGCTTGTGGAGGAACACAATTATATGGAAATGATGATTCTTGTGGTTTACAATCAGAAGTAACCTTTACATCAGATGGATCAACAACATATATCATAATGGTAGAAGGTTTTAGTTCTAGCTCAGGAGACTATACATTAGCAGTTACTTGTGTAGCACCACCAGAGTGTGCTGAACCAATAAATTTAGGTACAGAAACAGAAACACCGACAGTAACTACCTTTACTTGGACTCAAGGTGGTAGTGAAACGTCTTGGGAATTTGCATTATCTCAACCAGATGCTACAGATCCAGAGCCAGCAACTGTTGTAACGGAGCCAACTGCTAATGTTGGTCATGCTCCAGGACAGACGCTCCTTGTTTGGGTTCGTGCAATTTGTGGTGATGGTATTTTTAGCGAGTGGGTAACAATAGAATATACTTCTCCTTTAGAAGCACCTGATAATGATTTATGTGTAGATGCTACACCAATAGCATGTGGTGATACTATCAGTGGAACTACAACCGATGCTACTTTAGATGATGCTGGTTTCTGCGGAACCTCAAATACAGCTGGTGGAGTTTGGTATAGCTTTACAGGTATTGAAGGTGAAGCTACAATTAGTACTTGTAATTCGGCAAACTTTGATACTAAACTAAGTGTCTTTACAGGTATGTGTGGAGATTTAGCTTGTGTTGGAGGAAATGATGATGGTAGTGGATGTAGTGGTTTCACTTCAGAACTTACCATTCCAACTACAGCTGGAGTAGAATATTATATTTTAGTTCATGGATTTAGTAGCTCTACAGGAGATTTTGCCTTAACATTGACTTGCGAGTCTTTAGATCCTTGTGATGCAGAAGTATTACCAGAATTAACATGGACTGGTGCTATGGATACTGATTGGGAGAATACAGGTAACTGGGATAACAATGAAGCACCTAGCTTAATGGTATTTGCAGATGTAACTATTCCAATGGGAACTCCAAATTATCCAATGTTAACAGTTGGACAGAACCTTTACATTGCAGAATGTTCTACAGTAACTGTAGAGAGTGGAGCTTCTTTAAGTGTTGGAGCTAATGTAGAAGTAACAAACAACGGTATTGTTGCTAACGATGGTACTGTAACTTTTGAATCTGACGCTACAGGTTCTGCTTACATTGGTTCAGGTATGGGTATGTTTATGGGTGATTTCACCGTAGAACGCTATATCCCAGCAAAAAGAGCTTATCGTCAATTAGGTTCTCCTGTTACTACGAGTACACCAATATCTGATAACTGGCAGCAGGATACACACATTACTGGTCCAGCAGGTAATACAGACGGATTTGATGCAACATTAACAGGAAACCCTTCGGCTTATATCTTTGATAACGTTGGATATGAGTATGTAGAGTTGGCTAATACCAATGCTACTAACTTAATACCTGGAACTATGTATCATATCTTAATAAGAGGTGATCGAAATACAGATCTTACAAATAACAATGCAACACCATCAGAAACTACATTACATGCTACTGGTGAGTTAACTGCAGAAAATGTTGGATCTCAAATGATAGCAGTGAATGTACCAGAACAACGATTTATAGCTGTAGGTAATCCATTCCAGTCACAGATTGACATGAATACTGTATTAACTACAGGTTCAACAAATATCAATCCTAATTTTTACTGGGTTTGGGATCCAACCTTAGGTACTAGAGGTGCTTACACAGCTGTTATGGCTGCATCTGGAATTGCTTCAACAGCTGGTTCTGATGCTAATCAATTCTTACAAGCTGGACAAGCTGGTTGGGTTTACACAGCTGGTGCAGGACAGTCGTCTGTAATCTTTGATCAGTCTAGTAAGAACAATTCTGGTTTTGAAACTTCAACGTTTACCGATAATGGTGGAAATTCAAGTTTAAGTCAATTACGTTTATCTTTATATGAAAGTAGTGCATTTGCTAATAACGACACAGCTACTGACGGTGTGTTAATATTATTTGGCGCTAATGGAAATAATGGTATAGATGCTAATGATGCACTAAGCATTACAAACTTAGATGAGAATTTTGCAATCAGCAATGATAGCGAATTGTTAAGTATTGAAAACAGAGCAATGCCACAGGAAACAGAAGAAATCCAATTGGAAATCAATACTTATAGAAATACAAGCTATACAATTGTAGCTGAAGGTGTATCAATAGAAGGAGTTACTCCTTACTTATATGATAACTATACAGGTACTTATACAGAGATTCCTCAAACAGGATCTGTTAACTATAGTTATACTGTTGATGCAGGTATTACATCTTCAATTGCTAATAGTCGTTTCAAGATTGTATTCTTCCAAACAACTTTATCAACTGGTAGCTTTGATTTAGATAGCGTTAAGCTTTATCCTAACCCAACTAACATAGGTAAGTTCTATATAAATGTTCCTTTAGGAATGGATGACTTAGAAATTACAATCTATGATGTTTTAGGTACTAGGTTATATAACGAAACAGGATTTAATGCTGGTAGCAGAATTACAGTGGAAGCTGGTTCGGAATTCAGTATGGGAACCTATTTTGTAGAGTTGAGTTCTAAAGGTAGAACAACAACTAAAAAATTAATTATTAATTAATACATTTATATTATGAAGAATTCTAAAAAGCGAATTTCTAGAGCCATCGGTACAATGGCTATAGTATGTGCATTGTTTATGTCTACAGACATAAACGCACAAGGACCTCCAGGTGGGGCGACAGACACACAAGATGTTCCTTTAGATGGCGGGCTAGTAGCTTTAGTTATCGGTGCAGCAGCATTTGGTGTTAAAAAATTACGAGATAATTTAAAATAACGTGATTTGATTAAGCTTAAAAATTTATTAAGCGACATACCATTACCAATAAGGCTTTTTTTAAAAAAAGCCTTATTGTTTTTTGTTGTATGGAAAATAATATACATTGGTTTCTTGCTGAAATCCAAGGTAGTAGACCATCAATTAACAACTCATATCGGTAATGCATGTGTCGAGATATTAAATAATTGGAGTCCTATGTCTGGCTTTAAAGCTGTTAGAGAAGCAAAAACTTCTGTTTATGAAGGAGAAACCACTACTGAAATAGCTTCTCTTATATTGCATAATGACAAAAGGGTTTTATATATAGCTGATCTTTGTAATGGCTTAGAATTAATTGCATTATATATTGGCTTTATTGTATGTATGCCTTCTTCGTTTTGGAGAAAAGTACGCTATATCATTATTGGAGTTATTATACTAGATGTTGTTAATATAGCTAGGTGTATAGGCTTAATTTACTTGCAAGAGTATTACGAGTATTATTTTGATATTGCACATAAATACATATTTAATGTTACCGTTTATTCAGTTACATTTTTATTATGGGTAATTTATACCAGAAAAATTCATTTAAATAATGAAACTATACAAGTCGGATAAGGTTCGTTTTATAATGGGTCTTGTTATTATTTTTATACTATACTCTTGCTACTATATTTTTATTGCAGAGCAAAGAGATACTGCGATGATACCGAGGAAATTGAGGCATTTTATTAGTCTCTTGTTTACAGTTGCTGTTTACTTTGCAGGAACTTTTCATCTCGGAAAACTTAAGGCAACATGGATGTCAACCTTTTGGCATATAGTGCACATTAGTGGACTATGCATAATAACAGGTATTGGGCTATTTGATTGGTTATTTCTTGAAGGAAATGCAATACCAAGACTTAGTATCTTTGCAAGATCAATTCAAGAAATCTTAATTTCACCCTTAATGTATTTGGCAATGGGTTTACTTAATCAGGTACTGAATAATAGCAATAATGCTTAATCTCTAAACGCATTATTATAGCAACATATTATTTTTAATAATTATTAATGTTTAGTTTTTGAAGATTTTATTGCTAAAATAAAATAGCCAAAAGCGGATAGAATACCAGCGGTACCAAGTAATAAAGAACCGAGGTATATTAACCTCGAGTTACCAAATACACTAGTTAATCCAATAAATAATAAAATTGAACCTAAAAACAGGTATAAAAGTCCTTTATTTATTGCATCCTTTTTTATTTCAGATCTAACACTTAGATAGTAATTGTTAGCTTCATCCTTACTTATTTTAAAGCGTTTAGTAGCCTTTTTTATGGAGTAGCTTTTAACACTGAGCTGAAGCATTTCACTTTTTAAAAGTCGGCGCAAGGCTATTACCTATTCTTCTGACATAAAGGATATTTATAATTTTAAAATATTTTTGTAGCCGTCAACTCAGCAATCTTACAAATAACTTCAACAGCTTTTTGCATACTTTCTACAGGAACATATTCATAACGTCCATGAAAGTTATGACCACCAGCAAAAATATTAGGGCATGGTAAACCCATATAAGATAACTGAGAACCATCAGTGCCACCTCTAATAGGCTTAATTAAAGGTTTGATATCTAAAGATATCATAGCTTCTTCAGCAATATCTACAATATGTTTTACAGGTTCTACCTTTTCTTTCATATTATAGTATTGATCTTTTATTTCTATCTCAAAGATTTCGGCTTCAAACTTAGTATTTAAGTCAAATGCTACTTTTTCCATTAGAGCTTTACGAGCTTCAAACTTATCTTTATCGTGATCTCGGATAATATATTGAAGTAGCGTCTCTTCAACTTTACCATCTATTTTATGTAAATGGAAAAAACCTTCGTAACCTTCAGTATGTTCTGGTGTTTCAAGACGAGGTAAAGCATTAATAAATTCTGTGGCATAGTACATAGAATTGATCATCTTTCCTTTAGCATAACCAGGATGTACGATCTTTCCTTTTACTTTTATCTTAGCACCTGCCGCATTAAAATTTTCGTATTCTAATTCACCAATTTGACTACCATCCATGGTATATGCCCAATCAGCTCCAAATTTTTCAACATCAAATTTATGAGCACCTCTACCAATTTCTTCATCTGGCGTAAAACCTACTTTAATCTCTCCATGTTTGATTTCTGGATGATTAATAAGGTACTCCATAGCTGTTACAATTTCTGTAATACCAGCTTTATCATCAGCACCTAGAAGGGTCGTGCCATCAGTAGTTATTAGAGTTTGCCCTTTATAAAGTAATAAGTCTTCAAAATAACCTGGTGATAAAACAATGTTTTCTTCAGCATTTAAGACAATATCCTCTCCATCATAGTTTTCTACAATTTGAGGTTTTACATTGGCTCCTGTAAAATCGGGAGATGTGTCAAAATGCGATATAAAGCCAATAGTAGGCACATCATGATCTACATTACTTGGTAATGTCGCCATTATATAAGCATTATCATCTATGCTTACATTACTCATACCAATAGCTTTGAGTTCTTCAACCAATTTATTGGCTAAATCCCATTGTTTTTCAGTACTTGGAGTTGTTTCAGAATTAGGGTCTGATTCTGTATCTATAGTTATATAGCTTATAAATCGATCTATGATGTGCTGCATATTTAACCTGTTTCTTTATTAAAGCTTAAATGTAATTACTGGTAAATTAGAGTGGTTTACTAGGTCTTCTGAAATACTACCACCAAAGAAGTGGCTTAAACCTGTTCTACCATGAGTAATTATAGATACAGCATCTGCACCTTCTCTTTTAGTATAGTTTAAAACACCATCTTCTACCATATGATCAGAAGCATATGCAATGTTTAATTCATTTTTGTCTAAATGAGCAAGCTTTAAAAAGTCAGCTACTTTTTCATTAATCTCATCTGTACTTAGAAAGCTTAAGTTTGGTAGATTTACATGTAGTAAAGTCACTTTATCAGCCAATTTATTAAGTGTCTCCAATGCATTTTTTACAGCAGATACACTCTCTTCGTTAAAATCACAACCAAGAACAACGTTTTTAAAGTTTACAGAATTTGGCTTCGATTTAACAACCAAAACAGGAGTATCACTATAGCGTACAACTTTTTCGGTATTAGAGCCTGTAAAAACACCATCATGCTCACTATGACCTCTTGATCCCATAATTACAAGATCCACTTTTTCATAGCTAGCAACTTCATTAACTTCTTTTAGTACTTTGTGATGTTTAATTAAAGGGGTAACAGTAATACCTTCAAGGTAAGGTTTATCTAAAAACTCTTCAAAATTTTTGTTCGTTACCATTAGCATAAATGCAGTTTCTTCACTTTTTTCTGATCCAGAAGTAGAAAAAATAGATTCAGAAAGTTCTAGCATATGCATAACAATAAGTTCAGCATTATGTTGTTTAGCTAATGCTGCACCAGTTTCTAATGCGTATTCTGAATGTTGAGAGAAATCTACAGGAATTATAATTTTTTTCATGATGTGATTATTAGTTAATGCTCAAAGTTAACAATTTGAATGATTAAAAATAATGATAATCGACAGTTTATAATTTAATTATTAATTGAAGCACAAACTCACATAATTTTACTAAGATTCTTATTTTTGTACAGCAAATTCCTTTCCATGTATAAAGCAATCATAAGACCAATTTTATTCTGGTTCGATCCAGAAAAAGTACATTATTTTACCTTTTCTTTAATAAGAACAATATCTAAACTACCAGGCTTTAAAAGTCTGTTTAAAAAATTGTATTTAGTTGAAGATAAAAAGCTTGAGCGTGAGCTTTTTGGCTTAAGCTTTAAGAATCCGGTTGGTCTTGCCGCTGGTTTTGATAAAGATGCAAAACTCTTTAATGAGTTGTCTAATTTTGGTTTCGGATTTATTGAAATTGGCACACTAACACCAAAGCCTCAAGACGGAAATCCAAAAAAACGTTTGTTTAGATTAAAAGAAGATTCAGCCATTATTAACAGAATGGGATTTAACAATGGAGGAGTAGAAGAGGCTGTTGAGCGACTAAAAAAGAATAAAGGAGTATTAATTGGAGGTAATATTGGTAAGAATAAAGTAACACCTAATGAAGATGCAGTAAAAGATTACGAAATCTGTTTTAATGCCCTTTTCGATTACGTCGATTATTTTGTAGTTAATGTAAGTTCACCAAATACACCAAATTTAAGAGCATTACAAGATAAAGAACCATTGACGGAATTACTTAAAGCATTACAAGTGCTTAATTTTCAAAAGCCTAAGAGCAAACCAATTCTTTTGAAAATAGCTCCAGATTTAACAAACGAGCAACTAGATGATATCATTGATATTGTAAAAACAACGAAAATAGATGGTGTAATTGCAACAAACACAACTATTTCTCGTGAAGGTTTACAAAGCAAAAACAAATCTGAAATCGGAGGTATGAGTGGTAAACCATTAAAATCGCGATCTACAGAAGTGATTAAATACTTGTCTGAAAAAAGCAATAAAGCTTTTCCGATTATTGGAGTAGGAGGTATTCATTCGGCTGAAGATGCTTTAGAAAAAATAGAAGCTGGTGCAGATTTAGTACAATTATATACTGGCTTTATTTACGAAGGTCCTAAACTCATTACTTCCATAAATAAGGCATTACTTCAAAAAGTATAATTTTTATTGATAACAGAAACACTTATATCATTTGCTTTAGCCACTTCCGTTTTGGCAATTTCGCCAGGACCAGATAATATTTATGTTTTAGTACAGAGTATTACAAATGGTAAAGCTTATGGGTTGGCAACGGTTTGTGGTTTAATAACAGGTTGTATAGTTCATACCACGCTATTGGCATTTGGTGTTTCGGCAATTATAAAAGCAAATGAAGAATTGTTTTTTGGGATAAAAGTGCTAGGAGCTTTGTATCTGTTGTATTTAGCTTACAAAGTTTTTAAGTCAGATTCTCAATTAGATTTTGATTCTGAAACTGCTCCGAAGAAAAGTCTAAAAGCGTTATTTGTTCAAGGGTTTTTTATGAATGTTTTAAACCCTAAAGTTACCATTTTCTTTTTGGCATTTTTCCCAGGCTTTTTATTTAGTAAAACTATGAGTACAATTGCTCAATTCTACATTTTAGGTGGTATTTTTATGTTAGTGTCTTTTATTATTTTTTCGGCTATTGCATTGCTGGCTGGACAAATTAAATCTTATACCTTAAAACATAGAAACTCAGGAGTTGTGTTTAAATGGCTGCAAATAATTGTCTTTATTGGTATAGCTGTATTTATTTTGATCTAAAAATGATACTATGAAATCGTTTTCGGAAACCGTATATTTGAGGCAATGAATACAGCGGTAAAACTCATCGAATGTCCTAGAGATGCCATGCAAGGCATCAAAGATTTTATTCCTACTAAAAAGAAAGTACAGTACATTCAATCTTTGTTAAGAGTTGGTTTTGATACCATTGATTTTGGAAGCTTTGTGTCACCAAAAGCCATTCCGCAAATGGTAGATACAGCTGAGGTTTTATCACAGTTAGATTTATCTAAAACCAAGAGCAAATTACTAGCTATAATAGCCAATACAAGAGGTGCGAATGATGCTTCAATACATTCTGAAATTGATTATTTAGGATTTCCATTTTCTATTTCAGAAAACTTTCAGATGCGTAATACGCACAAAACTATTGCACAATCTGTAGTAACACTTCAAGAAATATTAGAAATTGCAGATAAGAGGAATAAGGAAGTTGTAGTGTATATTTCCATGGGATTTGGTAATCCTTATGGTGATCCTTGGAATGTAGACATAGTAGGCGAGTGGACAGAGCGCTTAGCAAAAATGGGAGTAAAAATTTTATCGCTAAGTGATACAATAGGAAGCTCTAATCCTGAGAATATTAATTATTTGTTTTCTAATCTTATTCCCAAATATCCTGAAATAGAGTTTGGTGCACACTTACACACCACACCAACCACATGGTTCGAAAAAATTGATGCAGCATACAAGGCTGGTTGCCGTCGTTTTGATGGTGCTATTCAAGGTTTTGGAGGTTGCCCAATGGCAAAGGATGATCTTACTGGCAATATGCCAACCGAAAAAATGCTGTCTTATTTTACACAAAAAAAAGCTCACGACCTAAATGCCATGAGCTTTGAGAGCGCTTACAACGAAGCGACTAAAATATTTTCAAAATACCATTAAAAAAAGCCCTTTCACAATTTTCTGTAAAAGGACTTTTCAAGTTATTAATTAGGGTTATAGATTTACTAGAACGTCGTTACGCCTTCGTTAGGTTGAAATACATAGTTAAATGTGTAATAAGGTGTAGCATCAGCAAAAGCATCTGGGTTTTCAGGAGCATCTTCGTAGTAGCTTAAAAATTCTACTTTTGCATACTTTCCTTCATTTGTTTTAAATACAAAAATCTTACCTGCGATTGGTGTAATTAAGTGTGTTGGAGGACCAGCATACGTATACCATCCATTTCCGCTACCAGTTGTAATAGCATAGCCTTCAGCAGAATCTTGAATGAATAAAGTTGTATCAACATCTGCTACCGAAGCCATAGTGCCAGAAACTTCATAAACTGCAGCTATTCCTGTTCTTGCAGGTTCGTCAGTTGTACCAGCAGATACACCACCATTTACAATGATTGAAGTTCCTCTAAAAGCAATATCCCATTCAGTTTCGCTTGTTGTTATTAAGCCTGTTTCAAAATCAAACTTTGTAAAGTCACCAGATACAGGTTGTCCTTGTCCACCTTCTTGTGGAGCATATAAATTACTAACAGTTTCAGTTTCTATGTCTAATACGTTGTTAGAACCATTATCATCATCACTACTACAAGCAGTAAATCCAATACATAGTGCTAATAATGCTAAAAGTTGAATTGATTTAAGTGTTCTCATGTTTTTGTTATTTGTTTATTATTAAGTGTTAAAATTGAATATTTAGTTTTCCGTATATAATGCGACCAGCAATATTGCTGATGTTTTGCGTATCTGTAAAATTGAAAAGGTTATCTACTCCAAACCCAAGGGTATAGTCATTAAAGAATTTTTTGTTTATAGCAAAATCTATAACTGTATAACCTTCTACAAAATCATCATAGTTATCTAAGTAATTATTTCCATTGGTGTCAAACAAACCATATTTGCTTCGGTAAGTTCCTCTAACATTAGCATCTAGGTTTAGCTTCGGGAAAGCATAAAAAACTTTTAAGTTAGCCATGTGTCTAGAACGGTTATACAATCCGAAGTAATCTTCTTTTTTTAGCTGAAACGAAGGAGAACTTGGAGTTTCTCTTGCATATACTTCTCCATTTTCAAAGGCTCTTTCTGCTTCTTTGTCTTTTGCAAATAGTAGTTGATAGCCACCAGATATTTTTATTTTATGGTTTGGTTTCCATGTAGAGTTAAATTCCAGACCTTGTGTATAGACTTCGTTAATGTTGTAGTAACTAAACACATTTTGTCCGTTGGTTTTATTGGCAATGACTCTGGTGTCAATTAAATCGTCAATAGTATTTCTAAAAGCATTAATGTTAAAGTTGAACTGAGAGGACAATTTAAAATCCATTCCTAAATTGATACTTATGGAATTCTCTGGGCTGAGATCTTCTTCAAATTCTGTAAGTGGTACTACAATATTGGCAATTTCACCTTGTTCTTGTAATTCTGGAATTACCGTTGAAACAGCATTATAACCCAAAACAGTATAACCTACGGTCGCATTGGTAAAATCAAAGTATAACTGTCTAAAATCTGGTGCTTTATAACCATAACCTACAGAACCTTTTACGGCAATTTTGTCGTTTATTTTATATCGAGCCGCAGCTTTAGGGCTGAATTGGGATTTGTATTTGTTATGACTATCAAATCGTGCGCCAACAATTACATTTAAACGTTCAGTAAAGTTTCCATCATACTGCAGGTAAGCATAAGGGGAATTAAAGATTGGACTTGAGGTAAAATCTGTTCTATCTAAGGTTTCATGATTAAAACCGATACCTCCAATAAATGTATTTTGGTCTTTTGGTGAGTAAGTAGCTCTTATTTCTGGCCTTACCAATAATTGATTATAGAAACCGTCACTGTATCTGCTTCCATCTTCATTATTTAAATATTCATCAGCCTTGTATCGTGTTGTGTAAAATTCAAAATAACTACTCCATTTTTCACTGTATTTGTGACTGAGTTTTGTATGTAAGTTCAATTCGTTAATAGAACTTTCTCCACTTAGAGTTGAAGACGCTACATAATCTTGATTTTGTGTGTAAAAACGTCCTGAAACAAATAAGTCAGTGTTGTCTGTAAAATCGTAAGTTAATTTAGAATTTAAGGTGTAGTTGCTAAAAGGCTCAACTGTGTTTAAATCGTCATTTTCATTTAAATCATAACCATCACTGCTATAGCTATTAATAAACAGACTTGCACCTAGTTTTTCTTTTTTATAACCAATTGTTGCACCAATATCATTGGTGTTAAAGGCACCAGTTCTGTAATTAATATTGCCATTAAATCCATATTTAGGCTGTTCGGTAATAATATTAATAACACCACCTAGAGCATCATTACCATAAAGACTAGAAGAAGCACCTTTTACAACTTCTATTTGTTTTATGTTTCCGACGGTTACTCTACTTATGTCTAAGGTGCCGGCAGAACGACCCACAAGTGGTACACCATCAACTAATATAAGCGTGTATTGAGAGTCTAAACCTTGTAATTGTATGCCTTCACCACCACCAAAATCTGGAATAGTTATTAAACCTGTTTGTTCATTTAAGATATCATTTAGTCTAACTGAGTTACTTCGTTTTATATCCTTTTTTGAAATTATCTGAGCAGGTAATGGAAGTGAAGAAAGCTGTCTAACTGTTCTTGTTGCAGTAACAATAACTTCATCAAGTTTTTCTGTTTCGGAAGAATCTTTTTCTACAGACTTTATTTCTTGACTAAAAGAAGCTGAAGTGAAAAAAATTAAAAAATAAATACAGATATTATTTTTATTTAGACTCATTCTTGATTAATTTTGCTGCAAATATAAAATCTTATTTTAAATCAATCTAAATAAGAATAAAAAATTTAAAAATAATTTTAACCCATAATCATGAAACAAATTTTAGCTTTTTCATTAGCATTTTTAACTATTACTTTATCTGTTGATGCTCAAGACAAAAAACAGAAAGATCAGGCAGCCATTAAGGAAATGTGTGGCTGTTTTGAAGTCACTTTTAACTTCGCCGAAACGTTTTCATTTAGTGAAGATTCATTGTACAAACCATCAAAAACTAAGGTTGATAAAGGTTTAGAGTGGGCACAATTGGTAGTAGATGAGGACGATAAAATTTCAATTCAGCATTTATTACAAGTAGGAAGACCAGATCAACCACATATTGTTAAGCACTGGCGGCAAGATTGGTTATTTGAAAACAAGGATTTTTATGTGTACAACGGAGATAATGAATGGTTATTTGAAGAAAAAGCGGACGAAGATGTTGAAGGTCAGTGGACTCAAAAAGTCTATCAGGTAGACGATAGTCCACGTTATGAAGGGTCTGCAACTTGGATACATGTAGATGGTAAAAGCTATTGGGAAAATACAACAACTGCACCATTACCAAGACGTGAGTACACTAAGCGTAGTGACTACAATGTTACTTTAAGAGGCAATCGTCACGAGATAACCGAATATGGTTGGTTACACGATCAAGATAATGCTAAAGTCATTAGAGAAAAAGGACAAGATGATGTAATTTTGGCGCACGAAAAAGGTTACAATACTTATGTAAAAGTAGATGATAGCCGTTGCCAGGCCGCACAAGATTGGTGGAAAACCAATTTTGATAAATGGGCAAGCATAAGAGCTAAATGGAATGAGGTTTACTCAAGAAATAAAGATTTAGTATTAGAAGAAAAGGTAGATAACAAAGTTCTTTATAAGCATTTATTTGATGAAGAAATGACTGCCGAGAAAGATATTGATACTACTATAGAATCATTTGTTAAGAAATAATTACATATGAATACATTAAAAAAAATCACAGTGACCTGCGCAATAATGTTCGGGTCGCTTTTATTTGCACAAAACAACGTGTTTTTAAATCGCGATTTTTGGGGTACAAAACCCAATGTCGAAACGATTGAAACTAAGATTAAAGAAGGCAATAATCCATCTGAAGCTAATAGAAATAATTTTGATGGAGTAGTATATGCCATTCTTCAGGATGCACCAACAAAAAGTATTATTTATTTAATGTCGCAAAAAGGGAATGATGTTAATAAATTAACTCATGACGGGAGAACTTACATTTTCTGGGCGGCTTACAAAGGCAATACAGAAATTATAAAGTATTTACTAGATAATGGTGCTAGAACAGATTTAACAGACGACAAAGGCAATACCATAATAACTTTTGCTGCTGGTTCTGGTCAACAAAATACCTCAGTGTACGATTTAATTATTGCAGCAGACAAGAATCAAGTTTCAAAAACCAACCCAGATGGTGCTAATGCTTTGTTATTAGTAGCTCCTTATGATTCAGATTTAGAAGTTGTAACATATTTTGAATCTAAAGGTTTAAGTATCAAAAGTACTGATGCTGATGGTAATGGAATATTCAATTACGTAGCACGTACAGGCAATACCGATTTAATGAATAAGCTTATTAAAAAGGGATTGATAGGAACAGATCAAGCTTTTATTTTTGCAGCTTATGGTACTCGTGGAAAAGCAAATACAATTGCTACTTACGAATATTTAGTTGGTGCAGGACTAAACCCAAATGTAGCAAATAAAGAAGGTATTACACCTTTACATGTTTTAGCAGCCAGAAGTAAGGACATAAAAGTTATTACCTATTTAATCAAAAAAGGATTAGATGTTAATGCTAAAGATTCAGAAGGCAACACACCATTTACAAATGCAGCTTCAAGAAATGATCTTTCTATTGTTGAGCTTTTATTTGAAAATGTTAAAGATGTAAATCAAAGCAACAATAAAGGAGCAACTGCTTTAGCATTGGCTGTTAAGTATAACAATGCCGATGTTGTTGGGTTCCTAGCTAATAATAAGGCAAATTTCAAATTTAAAGATAAAGTAGGGAACAATTTAGCTTACTATTTATTTGAAGGTTACTCACCAAGAAATGAAGAGCAATTTTTTAAGAAACTAGAGGTGTTAAAAGAAAATGGAGTAGATATAACCACAACTCAAAAAAATGGAAATACTTTATTTCATTTAGCTACAGAAAAGCAGAGTTTAAAATTATTAGAATTAGCAGCTAAGCAGGATATCAATATCAACGCTAAAAACAATGATGGTAATACGGCCTTACATATTGCAGCTATGAAAGCTAAAGACGATAAAATTTTGAAGTTTTTAATCGCACAAGGTGCAGATGTTAAAGCTACAACAGAGTTTGATGAATCGGTTTATGATTTGGCTTCAGAAAACGAATTATTGAAAAAGAATAACATAGTATTAGACTTTTTAAAGTAAAAACAGAATGAAGAATTTTAAAATATTAGCAGTCCTATTTATCACAATTATTGGGTTAATGTCCTTTACCACAATTGCAGAATCTACCAAATATAAGTGTATGATTCAGATGACCAATTACACAGGCGAAGGTGCATACATTGTTATCTCATTAATTAATCCTGAAGGTGAATATGAGGAAACTTTGCACGTTAAAGGCGAGGATGACGAATGGTACAACACTGTTGAAGAATGGTGGGATTTTTACGGAAAAAAACGTAACGATATCGATGCCATAACAGGAGCAACTATTAGTGGAGGAGAACGTTCTATTAGTGTTATAGAAATCGCAGACGATAAACTAGACAAAGGTTACAAATTACGATTTGAAACTGCAGTAGAAGACCAGGAATATTACACCTCAGACGTTGAGGTAGAATTAACTTCTGCCAACGTAAAAGGTAAATATGACGGCAAAGGTTTTATTCGTTATGTAAGACTAATGCCTCAGTAATATTTAAATTGATAGCGTCAGTTCGAGTGTCCCGACGTTTTTGTCGGGAAGTATCGAGAACTTCATTTTTAGGAAGAAGAATAATGCTTCTCGATACAAATTTCACTCATTATCATTCTTGAAATTCACTCGAAGAGACGAAAACTATAAACGTTAAATTCGATTTATGACAATTTCAATATGGAGATATAGTCACTTTGCGCTGGCTATATCTTCTTTCATTTTTATACTATTGGCAACCGTTACAGGCATTATTTTAGCATTTGAACCCATTTCAAATCAGCTAAAGCCTTATGCTATAACCAATGCAGACGACATTAAGTTGTCTACGGTTATTTCGGTTTTGCAGGATGAATATGATGAAATTGTTAGTGTAGAAGTAGATAATAACAACTTTGTAAAAGCTTCTGTTTTTACTTTTGAAGGTGATAGCGAGACCTTTTACTTAGACCCAAATACAGGAAAAAAACTCGGAGAATTAGAGAAGAAAGCACCAATCTTTGAGTTTGCAACAAACCTTCATCGCTCTTTATTTTTAAAATCTACAGGTCGATTTTTAGTCGGTTTATTTTCGTTTTTATTGTTGCTCATAGCTATTACCGGCATTAAGCTGATTGTAAAACGACAAGGTGGTTTAAGGAAGTTTTTCAGTAAAGTTGTAAAAGAAAATTTCGAGCAATATTATCACGTGGTTTTAGGACGTTGGTTCTTAATTCCTATAATTATCATTACACTCACAGGTGTTTATTTATCCTTAGAAAAGTTCGATATGTTGCCTGCCAGTAAGATGGAACATATTGAAACCGTTGAGCAACAATCGAAGGAAAAACAAGAATTATCTAAATTCAAAATATTCAATGACACACGTTTAGATGAGCTTGTTACACTCGATTTTCCTTTTTCTGAAGATGAAGAAGATTACTTTATTCTGCAAACAACAAATGGTGAATATTACATTAATCAATACACAGGTAATGTTCTGAGTGAAGCCAAAAAACCTTTGGTAAGTCAGCTATCTTATTGGAGTTTAATTTTGCATACAGGACAAGGTACCATCGTTTGGGCAGTAGTATTGTTACTGGCTTGTTTTGTGATTCTGTTCTTTATGTATTCAGGTTTTGCAATGAGTTTTAAGCGTTTGGCTAAAGGGTCTAAAGTAAAAAATAAATTCACAAAAGATACTGCAGAATACATCATTCTTATTGGGTCAGAAACAGGGCATACCAACAAGTTTGCGCATCAGTTTTACAATGCTTTGTTAGACGCTGGTAACACGGTTTATTTTTCAACGTTAAACCAATATAATAGTTATAAAGAGGCAAAACACATCATCATTTTTACGTCCACTTATGGTGAAGGCGAAGCGCCTCGCACAGCCAAGAATTTTGAAAAATTGTTGCCTATAATTCAGCAAGCCAATAGCATAAAATATTCTGTAGTTGGTTTTGGGTCGTTGATGTATCCAGACTATTGCAAATACGCGATTGAGGTAGATGAATGGTTGCATAATCATCCAAATTTTGAACAGAATTTACCTGTTTTCAAAATAAATAATCAATCATTTGAAGCTTTTAAAAATTGGGTGATTCAGTGGAATGAAGCTACAAATAAAGATTTGAAAGTGGTATTAACCAAGCCATTAGTCAATCGTAAAAAACTGAAAAATTTTAAGGTAATATCAAATTCAGGTCTTAACGTAGATGATACCTTTTTAATCGAATTAAAGCCTGAGAAAAAAATAAAATTTCAATCAGGTGATATTGTGTCATTCTATCCTGAAGACGATAATATTGAACGTCAATATTCAATAGCCAAAGTTGATGATAGTATTTTATTGAGTGTAAAAAAGCACGAGTTTGGTGAATGTTCAACATTACTAAGTCAGTTAACGGTTGGCGCTACAATTAAAGGGAAAGTCAGCAGGAATTTAGATTTTCATTTTCCGAGCTATACAAAAGAAGTGGTAATGATTGCCAATGGTACCGGAATTGCACCTTTTCTCGGAATGCTTAACGAAACCAATAAAGACATAAAAACACATCTATTTTGGGGCGGACGAACCAAAGCATCGCTTCAATTGTATGCTTCATATATAGAAAACGCAACTCAAAAAGGTTATTTAGATAATTTTAATGTAGCCTATTCGCAAGAACAGGAAACTAAGGTTTACGTTCAAGATAGTATTAAAGCAAATGAAACCCTTATCTCTTCTGCACTTAAAAACGATGGAGTCATAATGATTTGTGGCTCTATTGCTATGCAAAATCGTGTGTTAGAAGTTTTAAATACCATAACCACAACAATCTTAAACGAGCCATTGAGTACGTTTGAAAACAACGAGCAAATTTTAATGGATTGTTATTAAGGTTCTATCCAAAAAAAAGCGCTATCCAAATATGGATAACGCTTTCACCAATCAACTAATTTTAAAACTGAATATTTAAAATCTAAATTCAAACCCTAGGTTACCACCAAATGGATGACCAGGACGTAGACCTGCAGGAACTCTTGAAACAGCATATGTTTCATCAAGTAGGTTTATAATATTTCCTGTAAGGCTAAGGTTCTTTGTAAAATGATATTTTGCAGACATGTCAATGATAAAGTTAGAATTTACACGCTCAGTATCTGGAATAGATCCTGTACCAGCCATAGTTCTAAATTTACCATTAAATCTTCCGTTGATGTTAAGCTCATATTTAGTGTGCTCTAATGATAAACCAACATTAAATTGATGTGTTGGAATGTATGGTAATTCGTCACCTTCAGTAACTTCTCCCCATAAATCGTCACTACTACCAAAGCTATTTAAAAACTCTGTATTTGTAAACGTATAAGCAAACGTTACAGGTAGTTTAAACGATTTGTTATTAGGCAATAACTCGTAGTTTAATAAAACTTCTAGACCACTTACGGCTACTTCACCTGCATTAAATTGATCTAAAGAACCAGTTCCGCCAGTAGCAGCTAAATCGCTACCCAATAAGTTACTATAGTCATTATAGAAACCAACAACCTCACCACGTAATTGTCCAAACGCAAAACGTGATCCTAATTCGTAATTGATACTTTCTTCAGCTTCTTCACCATCAGAACTTCCAGGAGGTGAGAATCCTTTGTGCACACCACCAAATACAGAAACAGCATTTGTAAACGCGTAGTTAACACCAATACCAGGAATAAAAACATCTACTTTGTTTTCTCTAAAGGCAAGATCACTGCCTGTTCTACTAGGGTCATTGCTACCATAGTTATCACGTTGTAAAATGATGTTTTCATATCTAATGCCAGGTGTTACAGTAAGCTTATCGTATTTTAATTTATACATCGCATAAGCTGCAAAGGCCTTTGCGCTGCTAATTCTGTTACCTTGCGCTCCACGTAAACCGTCAGATGTTTTAGACATATTTTGGTTAGTGATACTGTAACCATCTTCCCACTGAAAACGATCTTCCTCATCATAATGGTAACGTAAACCAATTTCTATATCATGAAACGTGTTTTCACCATACCAGTGGTAGTCAAATTTTGTTTGTACACCTTTAGAATAGTACACACGATTATTTGCTTTAACCAATAAAGCATCAGCTGATGAATCTACATCACCACGAATAATATGCATGTGGTCTGCATATGTTGTTGGGTCTGCTATTACAGTGGCAATACCTTGTTTGTCACCATTAAATACAACATCGTCTAACTTATACCAGTTACGCGAAAATTTATTGTAATAACCGTTAGTCGTTAAACGCATGTTTTTTGAAAAATCTAAAGTATGCGTAAGCATTAACTGAATTTGTTCAGCAATCATACGGTCATCTTGCGAAGCTGCATATCTACTGTAAGGATTTGCAATAAAGTCGTTTTCTGTTAATCCTAAATAAGTTTCGTAAGAACGCTCATCGTAATAATGAAATTTAGCTTCTAAGGACTGCTGAAGTTTAGCGTCAGCATCAGTTTTCACTTTAAATTTAGCCGTTAATTCGTTAATGTCAAATCCAGTGTTGTTACCGTTAGGTAAGTCCTTAAAACCATCAGAACCGTAGTTAAGGAATTCTACCATGTAGCCAATATTTTCTTTTGTATTACCTATACGTGCCAAAACTTGCTGTGTATCAAAAAAACCATAACCAGCTCTAACTTCTCCACTAAAGGTGTTTGGTATTTGTGCAGAAATCATATTAATAGCACCACCAGTTGTAAATGGGCCAAATTGTACCTGGCTACTTCCTTTTAAAATTTCTAACGCCTGCATACGACCAACAGAAGGAAAATAATAAGCAGCAGGAGCACTGTAAGGAGCAGGTGCTATAAGTACACCATCTTCCATTAGAGTAATCTTTGCACTACGCTCTGGAGATGTACCTCTCAAACTTATGTTTGGTCGTAATCCAAAACCATCTTCCTCGTAAAAAGTAACACCAGGAACTGAACGCAACGCACGATTAATATCTGTAAACCCGAATTTCTTTAATTCTTGTGGAGACAAATAATAGGCAGAACCTGTACGGTTACTTGCTACATATTTACTTCCGAAAATTTGATTTGAGTTAATAATAACTTCATCTAGTTTTTGAATAGAATCTAATGGTTTTTCGTTAGTTTGGTTTTGTGCATTTAAAAGAAATGTACCTGTAAAACCAATTACTGTAAGGGCTAATTTCCGAATCATTTATTTAGACTTGTTAAAAATAGGTTTGTTTTCAGCGTGCAAAATTACGACCTAAGCTTAAATTTTCAAACTTTATTTAGAACAAATAAAAATAAATTACATGTAATCTTTGATTAGCAGTTCATTATATACAGATATTTTCTAGATTGAATTTTATTTAACCATAAGTTGACGTTTGTCCAACGAAAAAAAATGTATCTTTGCGTGCAATTACATCTTAATTGCACTATGACAGCACACGAAAACAAAATCTTAGGTGAAGGTCTTACCTATGATGACGTACTTTTAGTTCCAGCATTTTCTGAAATACTTCCTCGCGAAGTAAATATTCAAACAAAATTTACGAGAAACATTACCATTAATATACCTGTAATTTCCGCAGCTATGGATACGGTTACAGAAAGTAGAATGGCTATTGCTATGGCTCGTGAAGGTGGTATTGGTGTGTTGCACAAAAACATGACTATTGAGCAGCAAGCAACCAAAGTGCGTCGTGTAAAACGTGCCGAAAGTGGTATGATTATAGACCCAGTAACATTACCAATTGATGCAGTGGTGGCAGATGCTAAAAATGCAATGAAAGAGCATAGTATCGGAGGTATTCCTATTGTAGATGGTAATGGAAACTTAAAAGGGATTGTTACCAATAGAGACTTGCGTTTTGAGCACCAAAATGATAGGCCAATCGTTGAGGTTATGACTGGCGAAAATTTGGTAACAGCTCCTGTTGGGACTTCGTTAAAAGATGCTGAAGCTATTTTACAACAAAATAAAATTGAAAAACTTCTTATTGTTGAAGGCGATAAACTTGCAGGTTTAATCACCTTTAGAGACATTACTAAAGTAACCCAAAAGCCAATAGCTAATAAGGATTCTTACGGAAGGTTAAGAGTTGCAGCTGCAATTGGTGTTACAGCAGATGCTGTTGATAGAGCAGAGGCTTTGGTTAATGCTGGTGTTGATGCTGTGGTTATCGATACAGCTCATGGACACACCAAAGGTGTGGTGTCGGTTTTAAAAGAAATAAAATCTAAATTCCCAAAACTAGAAGTTATTGTTGGTAATATAGCTACTGCAGAAGCTGCTAAATACTTAGTTGAAGCAGGTGCGGATGCCGTAAAAGTTGGAATTGGTCCAGGTTCTATCTGTACAACACGTGTTGTTGCAGGTGTTGGTTTTCCTCAGTTTTCAGCAGTGTTAGAAGTTGCTGCAGCTATTAAAGGTTCTGGTGTTCCTGTAATTGCGGATGGTGGAATTCGTTATACAGGAGATATTCCAAAAGCTATAGCAGCTGGTGCTGATACTGTAATGTTAGGTTCTCTTTTAGCAGGAACAAAAGAAAGTCCTGGAGAAACGATTATCTACGAAGGTCGTAAGTTTAAATCTTATCGTGGAATGGGTTCTGTTGAAGCTATGAAACAAGGAAGTAAAGACCGTTATTTCCAAGATGTTGAAGACGATATTAAAAAATTAGTGCCAGAAGGCATTGTGGGTCGTGTACCATATAAAGGTGAATTGTTTGAAAGTATTCATCAGTTTGTGGGTGGACTTAGAGCCGGAATGGGTTATTGTGGTGCAAAGGATATTGCAACGTTGAAAGAGTCTGGAAGATTTGTAAAAATTACTGCAAGTGGTATTCACGAAAGTCATCCACATGATGTTACTATTACCAAGGAAGCACCTAATTATTCTAGGTAATTTTATTTGTGTTTTTTAATCTGAAATTGTTATTATTTCAAATGTCCAATTGCGTTTGGTTTTAAACTTTTTATTAAAATTAGGAGGTTTAAGACCAGCGTAAATTAAACCAGCTCCAGGTATTGTTAATAAGAAGGCAGAGGAATCTGCCAATAATCCTATTAAGACACCTATACCTACAGTTATTGATCCTAAATAAACTAAAAAAGAGCCTGTAACAATAGATACTAACAAGGGGTTACGCTTCATTGCTATAATATCTGATAAGTTGATACTCTCTCCTTGTATAAGAATAGAATTGCTTTCTATTTTAAAGCGTCCCTTGAGTTTTTTACCATCAAGAGTAAATACTTTTATTCTTTTATTCTCTTTAATAATCTTTTCTTTTTGAGTAGCTTCATTTGTGATTTTTATAGCTTTAATCTGAGCTGTAATAAGGTTAATGAAGCATAAAAATGATAATAGGAGTACGGTTTTTTTCATGCCATAGATTTGTCATTAGATAACAAAAAGACAAAATGGTTGCGTCTGGCTTTCTTAAAGTTTTTTTAGTTATTTAAAGACCAGATTAAAGCCTTTTCTTTAGTAGCTCTGAAAATAGTATTATGTTGCTCGTTCGGTTCGTCTGAATATTTCCAAGTTAAATTTGCAGGAGCATTTTTCTGTAAAGCCTTATCGACTAACTTGGTGTATTGAGAAATATCTTCTACACTAGAACCTGCAAACCATAGTTTTAAATCCTTCTCAGGAAGTTTGGTTAGCAAAGTATCTGCACTACTAGCTAGGTAATTGTTGTTCCACCAAAGCGAAGGATCCATGGCAATATAAAAATCGAAAGTTTCTGGTGCTGTAAAAAAGGTTTCCATAACAAACAGACCAGCTAAGGATTCGCCAATAATTCCTTTTTTAGGTTGTGTTCTATATTTTTTATTGATCTCAGGCATTAATTCTTCAGCAATAAAGGCTCTAAAATCTTTTGCTCCATCTGTAATAGGGCAATATTGTTTATCATCTTCTGCTTCTGAAGAACCTGTTAAATCTCTTCCTCTTTCGGTATTTTCTATTCCGACCAAAATAAAAGGAGGAATTTTATTTTCTTCTAACAATTTAGAGAGCGTGTTTGCTATATGAGGAAAGTCCTCTTTTATACCTCCATCTGGCATATAGAGTACAGGAAAATGTTCTGATGATGTCTTATAGCTAGGTGGTGTCCAAACATTTATAACACGATCTTCATTGACATATTTAGATGTTATTGTTAAGCTGTCGTGTTCTGGGATAGGGTCGTTGTATGTAGTGTCTTTATTTTTACAAGCTATTGATAGAATAAAGAATGCTAAAATTGCTATTGATTTTTTCATGCGTCAGATTTATCTTTTAATAAGTTACATTTCAGAGAGTTCTTTTAGCTTATCCAGAGCTTTTGGCCAGGTAGTATCAAAATAATCGAGATATTCATTATCAGCTTCGGTTTCAACAGTTACTGTTGTCATACCATTATGCTCTTCAAAGAAATAGTTTTCAAGTCCGCCAGCCCATTTCTCTACATCTGGTCCTTCAGTTATTTCATTCTCACCATCTAAAATTCCGTAATGTCGAATTGAAATAAATTTTGAAGGAATATTGTCTGCAATTTCAGATACCATTCCGCCACGTTTGCCATTTTCGCCGGTACCAACAAAATAGATTTTAGATCCTTTGTTCCAATTACCTTCGTATGTTGAGGTTGGATTAAAAACAGCTGTCCATTCTTCGTAGGTTTTAATATTATCAATACCTAGCATGGTATTGTAAACCTTTTTTGCTGATGCCTTAATATCTATTTTAAATTGTAACTTTCTCATCGTATTATTAATGTATTTTTCATTTGCTTTTATAGAACGTTTATAGAATTTAATATGTGTCGGAATTTAATCTAAGAAATATGCCTTAACCATTCATAGATTTTTCAAGAAACTCAACAACCTCTTTGACTTGTATAGTAAACACACCACCTTCACCATTATCAAATGCTTCTTTCCATTGTAGGTATCCGTCCATATATTCTGGCAATTTATCTATTGTGCCTTCTAGTTTTGTTAGACTCTTTAAAAGCGATTCTTTATTAAAAGGCAAATGTCCTATGTCTTTAGAAAATCCACCATCAATCTGTTCGTTTTTAATTTTTAATTCGTTAACCGCAATATGAACTACTTGTCCTTTTTGTCCATAATCTTCAACTTTAAGAATTACAACTCTAGATTTTTCTTCACCCTTTCGAGTGTTATACTTCCATATTTGTCCACTTTTTAGCTCTGGTTTTTTAAGGCTTTCGTCACCTTTGTTTTGTCCAAATAGACCAAAAAAAGAGAATAATAGTATCATTGGGTATAACTTGTGGTATGATGTCATCATTTTAAAATTTTAATTCTGGACATAAAGTCATTTAATAAATCCATATTTCTTTTAATTGTTTGCGGTGTGGACGTAAAGAAAATGAATAGATAGTGACTCCCTGTATCTATAGTATAACAGATGTTTTCGTAAATAGAGTTTCCTTGTGCAACCTGTATATTGTAAGCCACGCCATTAACAGACTTTGGAGTTTCTATTTCTTTGGTTAGCAAAACTGTACCTCCTCCTAATTTATCTCCGATTTTTAGTTTTAATACATTTTCATCATTAAATTTTGAAAAAGAATTATCAAAATCTCCCTTTTCAAAAGGACTGACTATTATGGCATTTTTAATGTTATCAATATCTGGAAATGTACCACCAAATACAATATTAGAATTTGTATTAATAACATTAAGCCACTTTGGTACTTCAATTTCATAATGGCTCAAAGAATCGGTGTAAACAATCTCTTTTTCATCATCTTTTGCATCTATTTGATAGTACAGCGCGTTTAGATCTATTTCACTACCATAAACTCTTATATTTTCACTAATTCTGTGTAGAAAATTAGAAATTTCATCATTATCCTCAAAAGCAGGAATTGATATACAAGCCACATGCTTGTTAGCAACAAAAGTTAGAAAATAGTTTTTAACTGTTTGTATATCAACATCAGAATAATCCATTTTTGGTAACCTATATTCCCATAACAAAAACCGTTTTCCTAGTTTGTTTTTAAAAACGCTATAATCACTTTTTACTTTTTTATTTAGTACATCGTCTTGTATGTAATCTAGTTCCCAATTCATCTTACTTTTTAGCAATTCAATTTCTTTTATAGAGTCCATTTTATTGGTGTACTCTTCTAGATTGTATGGGTTTTTTATAAATTGAATGATGTAATCATCCACTTTAAAAGCTCCCTGAATTTCACTAAGATTTATACTATCGCCAGGTATTTCTATGGCATAAAATGAGTCAGGATTATTATCTGCATAAACAAATGTTTTGTCTGTTTTAAAGTATGCAATTTTATCTTCTTGAGATAAAATAGAACCTGTTATAAACAAGCAGATAAATAAGTAGATGTACTTCATATTGAATTTGGTATTAACAGCTTAAAGTTACTTAAAGTTCAGTCATTTAAGTCAATGGACTTGATTAAAATTATAATTTTATGGTTTTGTAACAGAGTTTTTATTGCTTTTGGGATTGCCCAATCTTAAAAATCACCATAATTAGAGGGAAAAGCATTAGGACTAATATATTGCCAATACTAGGTGAAAAATCTTGAATAGGCAGAAACAATGAAGGTACTGTACCAATAAAGTAAAGTATTGAAACAATTAAACTTATGATTAAAAGCTTTTTTCTTAAAGTGTTGGTTTTGGCTATTTGAAACCCAATGACCGGAATAGTAATCAGTAGATAGAAACTTAATAGATCTATTTGCTCAAAGACAAAATTAGGTGTCCAGTGCAAATCTTCTGTTTCATTATGATGACTATAGGTGTAGGAATAGGGAACAACTAAAATTAGAAATAGCACTATGTTTAAAACATAAGTTATTTTCTTTTTAGTTAGTAGCTTCATATATAAATTACTGTAATATTATTTTATTCTATTGCCTTTAGTATCTATGAAGTACCAATCGGTTCCAAAAAAACACTTCTGACCACTCGCTGTTTTTGTTTCACAAGAATCGGATACTTTGGCTTTACCTTGAACAAATGAATGTGCACAATTGTATTGAGGAGAGATTACTATTTTTCCATTACTGTTAGCATATCCAATTTTGTTGTTTTTTACGATTCTAAAAAGCCCATTTTCAATGTAATCAGGTCCATTGTCAGTTTTAAAAACCTCAAACAACTCATTTTCATTTTTATCAATGCCAAGTATTTTACCAGTTTCGTTTTCTATTACCATTCCAAAATCTCTAATAGTATCTGTGTAGCAATAATTATACTTCCCAATAGGTACAATAGTGTCGCCTTTTGAATTCAGATAGCCAGTAGGAACTCCAATTTCATCAAACTCACCTTCATAAAATTTAATTAAATAGTCTTTCTTGTCATATTTACAGGATAAAACTGTAAATATGATTGTTATGCCAAAAATGAATTTTCTCATAATTTCTTATAGCAATTAGTGTTATAAAGGTTAAACAAGCAATCAATATCTAATCGATAATGAGAAGGGTGTTTAATTTATGATCTAAAGTTATTTATTTCCACCATTGATTTTTCAGTTTAGCTTTACCTGTTGAGTATTCGTATTCTGAACCATCACCAAATGTCTCCCAACCATTTTCAATATACTTTACGTTGACCATCATTTCTCCATCACCTTGGTCAAAGTCAAATGTGAAAGGAAGTCGATAATCGCCCCAAATACATTTTTTTTCTATTCCTGAGTTATAACTTTTCCATATGCCTACATAGGTTCTATTATAATAACCATCAGCGATAGAAAAACTTTCGTCAAGTTTAATCTCTTTAGTGTCATGGTTAATATAGACAGCACATTCAAAAACTCCTTTAAAGACGCCTACATGATTTTGTGTACTATCTTCAAAGAACTCATACTCTGCAAAGAGTGAAGCCTGACCAGGAAACTCATAATTTTCATTAATTTCATATATGTGGCTTACTTTTAATGTCCCTTCAAAATCACATATATTTCCTGACACATTAGATTTACCGCTTATTATAAATTCTAATTTATCGTCCTTTTGTTTTGTTTGAGAAATATGTATCCTAATTCTTTTGTAATCTAATCCGATAACTCCGTTTTGTTGAAATTCACCTGTGTTAAACAACGAATCTATGTCAAACTTATAATCTCGCAATGTGTCAGTTTTATCGGTAGATAATTTAGAGATGCTTTCAGTCTGAAGTTTTAAATATTCTGAGCTAAAATCAGCTTGTTTAGGATTAAAGTTTTCACAAAGATGTCCATTGTAGTATGGGTCAGAATGCGCTTCATGATTTTTCGGCAGACTGCACCTTTCTTTGTCGCAAAATTGTGATTCTTGAGCAAACAAACTTGCTGAAATTAGAATTGTTATTATGGTTAGTATTCTTGTCATTATGAGATGCAGGTACTGGTTTGCTTATGGTTTATTATGGAATTACAAGCTGTGTTAGTGTATTGTAACCGAAAGATAGCGAATAGGATTGAATTCTTTTTTACTCAATGATTTCCATATAATTTTCAGATTCTCTTTTTCCATTCAGAGTTTTAGATTTCAATTTTATCTTATTATTCTCTACACTCAATATGTTTAACTCAAAAACATTACCTATTAAAGGGTTGAATAGTGAATCGCTAACCTTATAAATTTCCATGTCGTAGTCGCAATCAGATTTCCATTTTATTTTGCTGTAAAAGACTAGGCTCTTGGTTAAACAACTGTCTATTTGAATAGAGTCAGTCCTTTTTACTATAAATTCATTGGATTGAGAGTCTAAATATTTAAATTTTCCATTTTTAACGTCACTACAATCTTTTGATTGAGCACATAGATATGTTGATAATAATAGGAATGCTATAGATAATGTTTGTTTCATACTAGTTAATCAAGTAATAGTATATTGTTTTTGCATAGACTGTAGTTGTGTAACCACTATAATTTATACATTCTGTTAATACTGGTTTTTATTATGTTTATTAATCTCACCATTAACTTGTATTTCGTAAAGAGTAATGACAGAGTCAGTTTTTGTTTCCGCTTCTAAAAAGTCATATCTGTCTTTCATATATCCATTAGAATCAATCAAGGAATCGTGAACATATTCTCTATACGCTTTTAACTTAATTATTTTAGATTTTATCAGTTCATATTCCTTCCACTCATACTCTGGAATTGACAAATCGCGATCACAACCCACACTAATTTCAATTTGGTCAACTTCTTTTTTGTTAAGATAAGTATCTAATGTCTGTTTTGAGCAGATTCCATCATTAAACTCATATATAGCATAGGAAAGAGAGTCATTCAGTTTCGTGTAATTCTTAATTTTTGATTCGCCGTATTGCTCTAATTCATCATTTATTTGTTCATTTATAGTGTTCAGCCAATCAGGATATTCAGTTTGTGTTTTATTAGTAACAGATGTGCTCTTGTTACTTTTTTTTACTGTATTCTTTTCTTTAATGGTTGAATCTTTAGATTGATTAACTAGCTCTGAATCTTTATTTATAATTGGGATACCAGGTTTTTCATTTGAATTATTACAATTCAAAAAAATAAAGGGAATTAAGAGTATTAGGTGAATTTTCATTTGTTTTAGTTAGGACTAACGTGTTTGTGTATGAGTTAGTGGCGTGTTTAAGCACCTAATTTAGCAAATACAAACCGAATAGAAAATCCGTGAGACACGAGCACGCAGTGCGAACTGTGCACTAGCAAATTTTTAGAAGTAGGCGAAAACGAGCAATGACGCATAGCTATTATTAGCGGTAGTATTTTTTTAATTTATCAATCATAAGTTTATCAATCTTGAGTCCATTATCATATTCAATAACTTCAAACATTCTTTTGTCTTTTTTCATAGCTAAATAGCACGCAAAGTTGTCTTCAATACTTTCATCTATATTTTTAAGAATATTTTCGATAAATTTATCGTTGTTTTCTATATCCAATTTATTTTCAATAAAATTGTCCATTTCACTCAAAAGTGAAGAAAATTCGTCTTCTGTAATTCCATAAACATTGTTATTTCTAAAAGAATAATTTTTCGGTGCATAAATAAGTGAATTTCTTCCAATGTCATTTTCTTTTATCCACTTTTTTAGTTTTTTGGAACTAACATACGGAAGTATTTCCAACTGAATATATGAACCTGACATATTGCTACGAGAGCTCCAAAAATTTATTTCAACTATCAAATCATTTGATTCTCGTTTTATTTTGGGTCTACTACCATAATATTTCCATCCCATTTCTGAATAATAATCACCAACCAAGTCACAAACTTCTTTAAATATGTCCGATGGTTTAGTTTCATCATTATAGTTATTCAGTATAGAATCATTTTTCCAATTTACTTTCATTTAGAATTTTGTGTTATATTACCGCTAACGGTCTCGTATAACCGTCAGTTACGGAATTAAAGTTAATGATTTTCGGTTAAGGGCTAAAGCTAGCAATTCCGAGTGGATTCGGACGTAGTCGAATCTGCTGTAATTGCGGTTATAAATTGTTATAGGTAGTTTTTTAATCAATAGGTATTTCAATAAATTCCGATAAAATTTTTCCATTTTTAGAATCTATTTTTATCACTTTCGATTGATTATTTTCTAATTTACTTTTCAAAGTCCAAATCAGTTTCTTTTTCTCAAAATCAATGTCCCAAAAATATATGTCATTCAGACCATTTTTATTTCCGATTTCAAGAGCTTTTTTCAAATCAATTTTTGTCTTATTCTGCAAGACTCTTAAATAAGGTTCTAAAATTTTTTGAGTGTCTTTTTTGCTCCAAGGTGTTGTGCAATTCAGATTGAATGGAATCAATAATTCTGTCAATTCAAGGTTTTGACAAGTTATTTTATAATTCAGCCAAAACTGTATTGCTGGGTAGTCAGATTTTTTGAATTCAGCCAAACTTATACGTTCCAATCCTTTTTCGGGATTCTGAATTTCTACTATTGTTTTTGATTCCTCAAATTTAAAGTTTGTTTCCAGTATGTCTTCATCAACTATAAATTTAAGTTTCTCATCAACTCGATGTTCGGCACAAGAAATTATTCCATCGATGAAGCTTTGTGAGTTAGAAACTCCAAAATTCAGTAGTAGTAAAATTGTTAGCAGAATTTTCATTCAAATGTTTTACAACGGTTTCGTATAACCGTCAGTTACGGATTTAAAGTTAATAAATTTCGGTTAAGAACTGACGTTAGCAATTCTGAGTGGATTCGGACGTAGTCGAATCCGCCGTAATTGCGGTTATACATTGTTGTAGTGCGTTTTTATCTTATAATTATAGTTTCAGTCAACTTTATATCAGTCAGTTTTCCGCCATCATTTAATAGTTTATTAATCGCATTAAATTCAGCACTTCTTCCGGCAATTTTGACAATTACATCATTATTCGGTTTGTCATTCCAATAATGGTCAACAATCTTTTCCATTTCTAAGTATTGAGGATTATCAGAAAATCGTTTTGATATTCTTTTTGAGCCTGAATATTGTTCTAAATATGTATTTGGCCAATCCAAATCCGCTAACCATTTTCTCACGAATGCTATTGGCAAAAAAGTAATGATTTCAATTCCGTTATTTTCCTCAATTCCATTCCGCTTGAGTAAAGTCAGTAGTTCGTCATTCTCTAAAGATTTCGAGTTCCCAATAATTTCAATCGATTTCTTAATATCAGATTCAAATTCCGATGATTTTTCAGTTCGATTCTCTTTCTTTTTCCCTAAAATTTTATTCCAAAAACTCATTTTTCTCAAATGCACTACAACAACAGGATATAGATATTAACTATATCCACATTATATGTTTTTCGCTACAATTTACAGAAAATAAAAACCACTAATTAGGTAATTAGTGGTTTTTTATAAATGTTGTTTTTGTCTTTTAGTTATGGAGTAGAGGCCACAACACCAAGCGTATAGAGTTGCTCCATTGTTGGGTTTTCGCTACCACCTGCAGGTTCTAGAGTAATACCAAAGGCCTGGCTTTCGTTAGCATTGGCAATGGTAAATATTTTGTTATCGTCTGTGTTAAAGTCATCAATAGTACCTAAGCTTGTTGGTGTTAACGGATTTAGTGTTAAAGACCATACTTGCCATACTTTACCTTCTGGTGCATTTGGTAAACCTTCACCATCTAAGTAAATGGTGTTGTCGGCTTTATTCCAATATACTTTGGCATACGTTGCAGCATAGTCGCCCTGGCCACCTAATGGTACTGCAATAATGTCTTTATCTCTAATGGCATCTAACAGATTTTTGGTTGCTGCAAGATCGCCTCTGGCTTCCTCAATTTGTATCTCAAGATATTGCTTTTCGGTAGAAACGGTTTGTAGTTCTTCTTCAACTTTGTTTTTGTTGTTAAGTGTCCACAATAAGCCACCAGCCAATAATATAGAAGCTGCCCAACCTGTGTAAGAAATCCAATTAGGTTTTCTTGGTTTTAGGTCTACAACTTTAGTGTCTGTGTTTAATTTGCCTTTAAACGATTCAAAATCTATAGCATGTGGTGATACTGCTGCTGTAAGTTTAACAATAGCAGATTCTATTTCTAATACTTCTTGTAATATTTCAGGATGTTGCTGTATAAGCTCATATACTTCCTGATTTTCTTTTTCAGAAAGTGCACCTGCTACGTAGAGTTCTAAAATACCCGATTCTATGTATGCTTTTATATCCATATTACAATACCATATCTCTTAATTGTTGGATACAGTTTCTATTTCGTGTTTTTATTGTGCCAATAGGCATTTCTAATTCTTCTGAAGCTTCTTTTTGTGTAAATCCTTTAAAATAAAGCAGCTCTATAACTTCTTTACATTTTTTACCAAGATTTGTCACAAATTTTTTAATTCCGATAGCATCTGTGCTGTTATCTAAATTATCATTGCTTCTTATTATATCTACGAAATAATCAGAGTTGAGGTTTTGTTTAGATTGTTTAAAGGCTTTAGACCTTGTCATATCAATAGCAGCATTGCGTGCTATATTTAATATCCACGTAAAAAAACGTCCTTTTTTAGAAGAATAGGTGTCTGCTTTATGCCATGCCTTTATAAAGACATCTTGCATAATTTCGTCAGCAATATCAGCATCTTTTACAATGTTGTAAACTACACCATGTATGCTATCGCTATACATACCGTATAGTTTTTTGAACGCAACTTGGTTTTTAGACTGAAATTGCTGTACTAATGTATCTAATTCGGTCATATGGGACTTGCTTAGAATTTTTGCAGACAAGTTGAAAATATTAATACTGCAATAGCTCTAGCTATTTTTTTGTTAGTGTTAGTTTATCAAATATAATTATTCTTCTCTTAAATACGTACTTACTTCAATGGCAACTTCTTCCCATGTTTTGCTCACACCATCTGGTCCTTTGTGTAGTTCAAAGCATACTTTATTAAGCGCAGCTAAGGCTTCTAGAGCATTCCAGTCCTTTAATTGCATTACTGTAGTCATTTTTACACGTCTTTCATCTGTAATGCTAACATCTAAAGGTAAATCGTTGGTAACACCATTCATAGTAATAGATGCGGTATATTTGCCGTCTTCATGTTTTATAGTTCCACCTATAAGTTCTGGATTTAACATAGCACCAAAGAAAGAAGCTTTTATCTTAGCGTCTCTGGTTTCGTCTTTAGTAAACAAACTACTTATAGGAATAGAAAATTCTAAACCATTTAATGCTTCTTCTGGTGTAGCTCCTTTTTTGTCATCAAAATTCACAGTAGTAAACTGTCCGCCCACTGGAGTTTTTTCGGTTGTTTTATAAGCCGTCCAGCTTACAGTAGTGGCATCTGGTTTCGCAACATACAAGACTTCTGGAGTTTCAGTTTTGTCCTTAGATTCTTCAGTATTGGATTTTTCGTTTTTACATGCTGTAAAAAGAACAATTGCAAGCGATAGAATTGAGAATTTAAAATATTTCATAGTTGTTTTTTAGTTTTTAGTAAAGTTAAGGATATATGACTTTCAATGCAAATAGAGTGTCATTAATCTTAAAAATAATGAGGAATCAGGGTGATGTGTGTTATACGGTTTTATGCTAAAAAGTGCTTTTTTACAATTTCAAAACACATCTCAAATCCCTGTTATATTGACGCTTAACTGTTATTTAAATTTCTACATGACAAAAATCATATTTTATACAGTTGCTTACGAGTAATTTTGATTTCAGACTTTGTAAAGTATGTGTCAAAAATTAGTAAATAAATACAATGTGGCTGGTCCACGTTACACGAGTTATCCTACGGTTCCATATTGGAATGCTGAAACATTTTCATTGCATCAATGGAAGCAAGTTTTAAAGCAATCCTTTGACGAATCTAATATAGAAGAAGGGATAAGTTTATATTTACACCTGCCATTTTGTGAAAGTCTTTGTACGTTTTGTGGTTGCCACAAGCGTATAACTAAACGACACGAGGTAGAGTTACCATACATAAAAGCTGTGCTTAAAGAATGGCAGCTATACAGAGATTTATTAGGTGCAAAACCAAAAATAAAAGAACTTCATCTTGGTGGAGGCACACCTACATTTTTCTCTCCAGAAAATTTAACATTACTCATTACTGAATTGCTTAGGGTATCTGAGTTAGCTGAAAATTATGAGTTCTCGTTTGAAGGTCACCCAAACAACACTACTGAAGCTCATTTGCAAGCATTTTATGATTTAGGATTTAGACGCGTAAGTTTTGGTGTTCAGGATTATAATCTAAAAGTTCAAAAAGCTATTAACCGTATTCAGCCTTTTGAAAATGTAAAACATGCTACAGAAAAAGCCAGAGCTATTGGTTTTACATCAGTTGGCCATGACATTATATTTGGGTTACCATTTCAAACAGAAGCAGATGTTGTAGAAACTATACAAAAGACTGAAGCTTTAATGCCAGACCGAATAGCATTTTATAGCTATGCACATGTGCCTTGGATTAAAGGTAATGGTCAGAGAGGTTTTAAAGATGAAGACTTACCAACTGCTGAGTCTAAACGAAAACAATATGAGACTGGTAAATCGCTTTTAGAGAAAGTAGGTTATACAGAAATAGGTATGGATCATTTTGCTCTAAAAACAGATGGGCTTTATAAAGCCATGCAGAACGAAACTATGCATCGTAATTTTATGGGTTATACAGCATCTAAAACGCAAGCTATGATTGGGTTGGGTGTATCTTCTATAAGCGATAGTTGGTATGGATTTGCACAAAATGTAAAATCTATTGAAGAGTATTACAATTTGTTAGAAAACAACATTATACCAGTGTTTAGAGGGCATATTTTAAACGAAGAAGACCTTAAAATAAGAAAACACATTCTTAATTTAATGTGCCACTTTAAAACATCGTGGTTAACATCAGATATGATGTTTGAAGAATTGCCAGATGTTATTATTAAACTAAAAGAATTAGAACAAGACGGTTTAATTGAATTTGAAAGCAAGCAAATGACCGTAACAGAAAAAGGAAAACCTTTTATTAGAAATATTTGTATGGCTTTTGATTTGTTATTGCAACGCAAAAAGCCAAATACCCAACTATTTTCAATGACTATTTAAAAACGCAAAAAGCATGAAAAAGATAATTGTACCAATAGATTTTTCTGAACACTCAGAATTTGCTTTAGAAGCCGCAGCTAGCTTGGCGAAAAAATATGATTCAGAACTCATAGTATTACATATGTTAGAATTATCTAATGCTATATTAACAGCCAATGGAAATTCTATTAATGAGGAAGCTGTGTTCTTCCTGAAATTAGCAGAACAAAAATTTGAAGCTTTCTTAGATAAACCTTACTTAGAAGATATAAAAGTTACACCTCTTGTTAAGCATTTTAAGGTTTGGAGCGAGGTAAATGAAGTAGCCAATGAGCACCAAGCCAACCTTATTGTTATGGGGTCTCATGGCGCAAGTGGTGTAAAAGAAGTCCTTGTTGGCTCTAATACCGAAAAAGTGGTACGCCATTCAGATATTCCAGTGTTAGTAATAAAGCACAATCCGATTTTATTAGATTTTGAAAATGGTGTATTTGCAAGCGATTTTACAGATGAAGCCATTACACCTTATCTAAATGCAAGAAAGACTTTTGGAAAATTGGGTGCAAAAATGTATTTGGTTTATGTAAACTCACCAGATGGTAATTTTAGAAGTACAATAGAAATTGATAAGCGCATATCTCTATTTCTTAAAAAGGCCGATGGTGATTTAGATAATCTTGAAAATGTACATGTTGTATCAGATTATTCAATTGAAAAAGGCATTTTAAATTTTGCCAATACCATTGGTGCTGATCTAATAGCAGTAGCTACACATGGCAGAAAAGGCTTGGCACATTTCTTTGAAGGAAGTATTTCTGAAGATATAGCAAATCATTCTACATTACCAGTAATGACATTTAAAATATAGTTCTTGATGTTTATTAGTTAGTGTTATTAATATCAAGCGAAAACGCCAAAGGTCGAGGGCTTTGGCGTTTTTTTTATGCTTTATGTTTTTTGCTGAAAATTAAAAACGATATCCTAGTCTTAAATGCAAGTTTAAGGCAACACCATTTTTATCTGGCATTATTACGTTTTCTTTTTCGAATAAGTGGTAATAGCCAATACCTATACCAGTTTCGTAAGTAAAGTGTTTACCCACATTACGACGAATTCCCCAAGTTGGTATAATACTAATATCTGAAATAAATACGGTGTAATAAGGTAAAGATCCTAAGACTAAATCTGGGTGATAGGTAGTTTTAATAGATAGAAAGTTTCCACTATTACCATCTATACGTCTGTTTTTGTCAACTCTTTTGTTGAGGTTGTAGTACCATCTTGGTTCTAAAGTTATTGCTGGTACCATGATAAAACTCTGTGACCCAACAAAATTTTCACCAAAAATGGCAGCGTCTAAGCCTAGTTCACTTCTAAGAGCAATGGAATTAGATAGTTTAGACTCGTTATGTGCCCAAATACCAAGGAACCCAGTTTGAATGCCAAAAGTAGATTTCTCTACACTAGCATCTTGTGCCGCTATTTTAAATATTGAAGATGTTAAGACTAGAGCAAAAAGAAATTGTTTCATATAATAATTGATTGATAATTGATATTGCAATAATACCAAAAATGTCAATCGAAAATAATTTAGTGTATTTTTAATTTTAGTGGCAATTAATAGAACTAGTTGCCATTTCAACAACAGGAGCAGGAGAGATGTAAGGTATGCCTAAACCTAAGCCTCTAAGAATAAACAAAACGCCAATTATAACTACAAAAACAGGAATGGCTTTTTGAATGCGTTGTTTTATGGTTTGATTTAAAAATTTTCCTAAGTAAATGGCAGAAGTCATAAGCGGTATAGTACCAATTCCAAACAAAACCATATAAAAGCTACCTTGAAGTAAATTTCCAGTTGCAATAGCACCAAACACTGCCATATAAACCAAACCACATGGTAAAAATCCATTAAGAAAACCTATGGTTAAAAACGTATCAGGTGTTTTTTTCTTTAATGCCTGGCCAAGGTTAGATTTTACTTTAGAAATGACTTTATTTAGAGGTTTAGATAAATTGTATTTTGCAAAAGTTCTATAAGGAATAAGAACAACAACTATCATTAAGATGCCAATCGTTATTGAAAGTTGTTGTTGTACTCCAAAAAGATTAAGGCTTTTACCTAGTAAGCCAAAGATTAAACCAATTAAGCTATAAGCTAATAATCTACCGATATGGTAAACACCGATTTGAGATACCTTTTTTAAAGAATTAGAACGATCTACCGGCAGCATAAAGGCTATTGGTCCACACATGCCAACGCAGTGTAAACTACCCAATAAGCCCAATATAAATGCCGAATATAACATCCTAATAATTTATTTCTTTTTTGTAGAGGTAGGCTTCATTCTTATAAGTCCAATCTATACTAATGTTCCAGCGACCATCTAACAATTTGTTGTCAGGTATGAGCAAATTGTGATTAGACAATGAAATAGGAATTTCAAAATCTAATTTTTTGTTAGATGGTCTGTATAGGAACACTGAACCCTCAATTTGTTTTATGTCTAGCTCTATTGGGAATTCTACAAGAATACCACCTTTCGTTTTTTTCCAAGTGATATCTGTTTTAAGGTTTTTAGAATTTTCCTCTTTATCTATGTTAGATTGAAATTTTAATTCTTGCTGGTAGTAATCTTCAACTACCAAATCATGATCATATTTATCATTAGTAGCCATGTTAACTACAAAATACATAATGAAGCCTATAAAGCCTGCAAAGGCTATAACAATTGCTGTTCCCCAATTTAATTTCATAATTATCTTAATTAAAACTTCTAGGTCCTAAGAAGGTTACCGAAGTTGTTTCTATTAATTTATCTCCACTGTAAACATCTAAAGTTAGTGTGTTTTTATCACTAGATAAGTCACTTTGATTTAACTCTATAAATAAAGTTCCTTCAGCTAAACCACTTTCTTTAACTTCAAACGTATCGTTAGTAGAAACAAGTTTTATTTTACCATTTATACCTCTAAGCTTAAAGCTAACATTTTTAATAGTCTCAGTAGTTTTATTTACAATCTTATAGGTAAATACATTACTGATAATGTTATTGTCTTTTTGCTCATATAATTGACCAGGCAGTCTAAGTACTCTTGCTTCAACATCGTTTCTTAAAGCTAACATGCCTAATAATACACCAATTAGAATTAAAAGCACAGCGATGTAACCTTTCATACGAGCTGTTAGTTTAAAAGGCTCTTTCTTTTCTATATTGTCTTCACTGGCATAACGGATTAAACCTTTAGGTTTATCAATTTTCTCCATTATGGTATCGCACTCATCTATACAAGCGGTACAGTTTACACACTCTAACTGAGTACCATTTCTAATGTCTATACCAGTAGGACAAACATGTACGCATTGGAAACAATCTATACAGTCACCATGACCTAAAGCTTCTCTATCTTCATTTTTTCTGAACTTCTTTCTTCCATTTTCGCCTTCACCTCTCTGGTGGTCGTATGCTACTACAATAGATTTATTATCTAGAAGTACACCTTGCAGTCTACCATAGGGACAAGCTATAATACATACTTGTTCTCTAAACCAAGCAAAAATAAAGTAGAAGACTCCTGTAAATATTAATAGTGGGAATAATGTACCTAAATGATCTGCAGGCCCTTCTTTTACATATCTAAGAAGCTTGTCGCTACCAATTAAATATGCCAGAAAGATATTAGCAATTAAGAAAGAAATCACTAAAAATATAAACCACTTTAAAAGGCGCTTTCTAATTTTTTCTGCATCCCATTTTTGCTTTTTAAGACGTATTTGTTTGTTTCTATCTCCATCTATCCAATATTCGATACGTCTAAAAACCATTTCCATAAATATGGTCTGAGGACAAATCCATCCACAGAAAATACGACCAAACCCTACTGTAAACAGGGTGATAAAAACCACTCCTATTATCATGGAAATTACAAACAAGTGAAAGTCTTGTGGCCAAAAAGGGAAACCAAAGATGTTAAATCGTCGTTCTAAGACATTAAACATTAAGAATTGATTTCCATTTATTTTAATAAATGGTGCAGCAAATAAGAAAGCTAAAAGAAAATAGCTAACTAGTTTTCGCTTGTCGTAATAAGGACCTGAAGGCTTTTTAGGAAATATCCAATTACGTTTACCCTCTTCATTGATGGTACCTATTGAATCTCTAAAAACCTCGTTGTCTGGCGTTTCCATATATAGAAGTGCATTAAGAATTAATCAATAGAAGCAACAGTTTGGTTTTCTAATGTTGCTTCAGTTTCGGTTTCTTCTTTTTGGTTAGCGTCTTCTTGGTTAGTTTGTTCTTCAGTCTCGGTGGCTTCAGTTTCAGATGCATCATTAGGATTTTCTGCTGCTGATTCATCTACCCAAATATCTCCCTCTGCAGGTTTACCCTTGGCAGGTGTGGTGCCTTGGAATTGTAGTACATAGCTAGCAACCTGAGCTATTTCAGATGGTTTTAAGCCTTCTTTAGACCATGCTGCCATTCCATTTCCAGGTCTTCCTCCTTCAGAAATAGTTCTAAATACATTTTTTATTCCACCTCCTAGAATCCAATATTCATCTGTAAGGTTTGGACCGATACTACCACCTCCATCAGCTAAATGGCAGGCAACACAGTTGGTTGTGAAAATAGCTTTTCCTGCGTTGAGATCTGCTGCATCTGTTAAAATTTCTACTGTACTAGCATCTACCAAGTCTTTTGCGGTTCTTTTATATTCTTCATAAGCTTTATCAGCTTCAGCTACTTCAGTTTTATATTCAGCAAATTGGTCATCAGCATTAAAGACATGGTAACGTACCATATATACTACTCCAAATATTATTGTAGCATAGAATCCATATAGCCACCATGGTGGAAGATTATTATCTAACTCTTTTATACCATCGTAGTTATGGTCTAGGATAATTTCACCTTCGGCTTCAACAGGTTTTGAATCTAATAGTTTTTTGTATGTTTTCTGAATCCATAAGGTTAATTTAGAAGGTGCATTACGTTGTGCGTCGTATCTTGCTTTACCTTCTTCATCTAAACTTTGATAAAGAATATTATCTAAAGAACCAACTATGCCCTCAATTGCTATTAATACTAATAGCACCAATAAAAGGAACAATAAAATTAAGGGCTGTTCCATAAATGCTGGTTGATCACCAGAATCTACGAAGTATTCTACAAGACCTGCAATAGCAAAAAAGATTACAGGTACTCTTATGTATGAAGGAATTAATTTTCTCATGATGTGAAATCGTTTTGGTTATCTAAAGGTATATTGCTGACTTTTGTGATATATTCTTTCTTAGCTGTAATCACCCAATAAAACAGTGCTACAAAAAAGATAAAGAATATTAAGAGTGATATTAATGGGTAGATTTCTATCCCAGTAATACTTTCCATATGGTTTTTTACGAATTTTAGCATTGTTTTTAATTTTGAGCGGTTTCGTTAATAATCTCTTTCACTTTAATATCTGTACCTAATCTTTGTAAGTACGCAATAAGTGCAACAATTTCTCTATTTCGCATTTCTACAAAATCTGCTCCTCCAGCAGCTTTATCTGCTTCATAAGACTCAGCAAAGCTAGGGTCACTGTAAAGGCTTTTCTCTATTTTAGTACCTTGTTCTATCATAGAAGCCTGTGCGTTTGCAATATCTTCTTCGGTATAAGGTACTCCTAGGCTTACCATCGCTTCCATTTTCTTTTCAGTCATGGATTTGTCTAACTCACTTCTGATTAGCCATTTGTATGCAGGCATTATAGAGCCCGTTGAGGTGCTTTGTGGATCGTACATGTGATTAAAATGCCAGTTGTCATTGTATTTACCACCAACGCGATGTAAGTCAGGTCCCGTACGTTTACTTCCCCAAAGGAACGGGTGGTCGTAAACATATTCACCTGCCTTAGAATATTCACCTTTATATCTTTCTACTTCGCTTCTAAATGGTCTTACCATTTGAGAATGACAACCAACACAACCTTCTCTAATGTATAGGTCTCTACCTTCTAACTCTAATGGAGTATAGGGTTGTACACTACTAATAGTTGGTATATTAGATTTTACCACAATGGTTGGTATAATTTGTACTATACCACCAATTAAAATTGCTATAGTAGCATATATCGTTAATAATACAGGCTTACGCTCTAACCAAGTATGCCATCCTTCACCAGCAACACGTCTTTTAGAAACACGTTGTAGTGCAGGTGCTTCTGCAAGTTCATCCGTAACTTTACTTTCAGCTTTAGAAATGGTCATTACAATGTTATATACTAGGATTAACATACCTGTAATGTATAATGTACCACCAATAGCACGCATCCAGTACATTGGCATAATTTCGGTTACTGTTTCAAGGAAGTTACCATATAATAGTTTTCCATCAGGACGGAATTGTTTCCACATTGTTGCCTGAGTAAAGCCAGCAACGTACATTGGCAATGCATATAGAATAATACCTAATGTGCCAACCCAAAAATGTACATTGGCTAATCCTACAGAGTGTAGTTTTGTTTTAAATAGTCGTGGTACTAACCAATAGATCATACCAAAGGCTAAGAATCCGTTCCAGGCTAAAGCTCCAACGTGAACGTGAGCAATAATCCAATCTGTAAAGTGAGCAATTGCATTAACATTTTTTAATGAAAGCATTGGTCCTTCAAATGTAGCCATACCATAACCTGTAATGGCAACAACCATAAATTTAAGAACAGGATCTGTACGTACTTTGTCCCAAGCACCACGTAAGGTTAATAAACCATTAATCATACCACCCCAAGAAGGTGCAATTAACATTACAGAGAATGCAACACCTAAATGTTGAGCCCATTCTGGAAGTGCGGTATATAATAAGTGGTGAGGTCCTGCCCATATATAAATGAATATTAAGGACCAGAAGTGAACAATAGAAAGTCTGTAAGAATATACAGGTCTATTTGCTGCTTTAGGTACAAAATAATACATCAACCCTAAGAAAGGTGTTGTTAAGAAAAATGCAACGGCATTATGTCCGTACCACCATTGTACCAAAGCATCTTGTACACCAGCATAAACAGAATAGCTTTTTAAGCCACTTACTGGCAATTCTAAACTATTAAAAATATGAAGTACTGCAACTGTAACAAACGTGGCAATATAAAACCAAATCGCAACATATAGGTGACGTTGACGACGCTTTAAAATTGTACCAATCATGTTTATACCAAAAGCCACCCAAATAAGTGCAATTGCAATATCAAATGGCCATTCTAATTCGGCATATTCTTTTGATGTTGTAAATCCTAAAGGAAGTGTAATTGCAGCACCAACAATGATAAGCTGCCATCCCCAAAAGTTGATATTACTTAATAAATCGCTAAACATTCGGGCTTTTAGTAAGCGTTGTAACGAATAGTATACACCAGCAAAAATGGCATTACCAACAAAGGCAAATATTACTGCGTTGGTGTGTAATGGTCTTAAACGACCAAAACTTAACCATGAGACACCATCAGTTAAGTTTGGGAATAAAAACATAAATGCTAGTAGTAATCCAACTAGCATACCTACAACTCCCCAAAGTATTGTGGCGTAGAGGAATTTTTTAACGATTTTGTTATCGTAGTAAAATTGTTGCATTTCCATATTAATATAATTAGTCAGTTTTTGTTTGTGTTGAGTTATTTTGTTTGGTTTTAATAATTTCGTCTTCAAAGAGCATACGCACCGAAGGTGTATAGCTATCATCATATTGACCAGACTTAACGGCTAGTAAAAAAATGATTAAAAATGTGACGCCAACAATGACGCTAACAGTTAATAAAATATATATAACACTCATACCTATTTGAAGTTATGGTTCAAAGTTACTGTTGAACCTTTTTTTAAAACATGACATTTATCATATTCAAATTTTTATTTTAATTTTCTGCCTAAGAGATTCGTGAAAACCGTTGTAAATACAACAATACTTATAGAACTCAACGGCATTAATATAGCCGCAACTACAGGTGCTAATTGTCCCGTAACTGCAAAATATAATCCAACGACATTGTATATAAATGAGAGCACAAAGCTCCATTTAATGATTTTTATAGCTGATTTTGATGCTTTTATATAAGCATATAATTCTTTGAATTTTGAAGCGTCTAAAATGGCATCACAAGCAGGAGAGAAGACGTTAACATCTTCTGATATAGCAATACCAACATCACTTTGAGCCAAGGCACCAGCATCATTTAGACCGTCACCGATCATTAAGACTTTTGCTCCTTCAGATTGATGATATTTGATGAAATCTAATTTATCCTCAGGTTTTTGATTGAAAATGAGTTTGGTTTTTGCAGGTAATAATTTCTTAAGGTTTTCACGTTCACCTTCATTATCTCCTGAAAGAATTACTAAATCGAATTGCTTTTTTAGTTTATTAAAGAGTTTGGAGACACCTTTTCTATAACTATTATAAAAGGTGTATTTTCCTTTATAAACATTATTGCTGCTAATATGTACTGTGGTATTTAAAACAGCAGCTTCTTGCGTATTGCCAACAAAACTTGCTGAGCCTATTTTAAGATTAATATCATTGTGTTTTGCTTTAATACCTTTACCAATATGTTCTTCAAAAGTGTCTAGAGTCACAATATTATGTTCGTCCAAAATATTATAAAGGCTCCTACTTAAAGGATGGTTAGAACCTCTCAATGAATTTTTCAAAACCAAACTTTCGTTATCAGAAAGCAATTCACCATCATAAATAGCATTACTGGATTTATTTGAAGTAATCGTTCCTGTTTTATCAAAAATTACGGTATCAATTTGTGCTAACTTTTCAAGAACACTTGCATTTTTGACATAAAATTTCAACTTACCAAGTATGCGGAGCAAGTTTCCGAAAGTAAAAGGAGCCGATAGCGCAATAGCACAAGGACAAGCAATAATAAGTACTGCTGTAAAAACATTCATAGCTTTACTTGTATCTGTAATCAGCCAAAAAGTAGTAGCAACCAAAGCAATTGATAAAATCGCAATGGTGAAATGTTTACTCACTTTGTTGGTTATGGTTGCAAAGCCATCTTCTTTATTCTTATTAAAGACATCATTACTCCAAAGTTGGGTTAAGTAGCTTTGTTCAACAGATTTTAGAGCTTCTAATTCTATGACTCCTGATGTTTGTTTACCACCAGCAAAAAGCTTATCTCCAGATTTTTTTGAAACGGTTTGCGATTCACCAGTCACAAAACTGTAGTCAATCTCTCCTTTGCCATTGATTAAAATACCATCAACAGGAATTAGCTCTTCATTTCTAATGAGTATTCTGTCTCCTTTTTCAATATCATAAACCTGTATGGATGATTCCTCTCCATTTTTACCAATCTTAGTTATAGCAATAGGGAAGTAGGATTTATAATCACGTTCAAATGATAAAAAGTCGTAGGTTTTTTGTTGAAAAAACTTACCAACCAAAAGAAAGAAAATCAAACCCGCTAGACTATCGAAAAAGCCGGAGCCTAAATCAAAAATAATCTCAATAGTACTTCTAATAAATAATACCGAAACACCTAGTGCAATTGGTACATCAATATTTAGAAGCTTAGCTTTTAAGCCTTTATATGCCGAAATAAAATAATCTTGCGCAGAATAAAAAACAATGGGAATAGACATGGCAAACATTAACCATCTAAACACATGTTTGTACTGTTCTAACCAAAATTCATTAAGTTCAAAATATTCTGGAAAAGAGAGAAACATAATGTTTCCAAAACCAAAACTGGCTACACCTAATTTATAGATAAGGCTTCTGTTGATATGATTTTTTCCAGAACTAAAATCATCAAGACTAATGTAAGGCTCGTAACCGATTGAGCTCAATAAAAGCACAATGGACTTTAAATTTGTAGCTTTAGGATTATAGGTAACACGTACGGTCTTTTTACCAAAGTTGACTTGCGAAGATGAAATATTAGCATCTAGTTTATTTAAATTTTCTAAAATCCAAATGCAAGAACTACAATGAATATGAGGAATGTATAGTGTAGCGACTTCAGCGGTATCACTTCTAAACTCGGTTAACTTTTCAATAATAGAATCTTGAGAAAGAAAATCATATTTACCTTCAATCTCTTTTGGAACTGCTCCTGGAGCATTTTGCAAGTCGTAATAACAGGTTAAATCATTTTCGTTAAAAATTTCGAAAACGGTTTTACAGCCATTACAACAAAATGATTTTTCCTGAAAAGTTATAGGATGACTACCACAATCATCACCACAGTGGAAACATGTTTTGTTTTCCATTTTATTTGCTCATTTATACCTATGACAAAGTTGATGGATTGAGTCCTTTTAAAATATGATATTTGTCATGAATTAAATACTTTTACACATGCCATTTAATAACTCACTAAATTTGTTTAATGATTTTTCAAAACGATAAAGATGTTTTCAATGTACTTTTTGAAGCCGTTTCGGAAGGTGTAATAGTAGTAAATCAAACCCAGCATATTGTAGCAGCCAATAAATCTGCCGCGAGTATGTTTGGTTATGATAACGAAGAATTAATTAATAAACATTTAGATACGTTAATACCTAAGCCATACAGAGCTAATCATCATAAGCATGTGGATGGTTTTATGAAGCAGCAAAAAAAACGCCAAATGGGTCAGGGTAGAGACTTGTATGGTGCCCATAAAAATGGGAGTACGTTTCCGGTAGAAGCAGGTTTAAATCCTTTACAGTTCAATGGCGAAAATTATATAATGGCTTTGGTTATTGATATTTCGATAAGAAAGCAACAAGAAGAAGAGCTACAAGAACTAAATAATGAATTAGAGCGAAAAGTTATTGCTAGAACAGAACAGTTGAGCGCTACTGTTGAGGAGTTAAAAATAGCTAACCAAAAACGTGATATTGAAATACAAAAGCGTATCGAAGCTCAAAATAAAATTAGTGATGCGCTTAAAAAGGAAAAGGAACTCAATGATTTAAAAACTAAATTTTTATCCTTGGTGTCTCATGAGTTTAAAACACCCTTGAGCGGTATTTTAACTTCTGCAATGTTGTTGAGTAAATACAAACTAGAGGAACAACAGGAGCGTCGCGATAAACACATTAAAACTATAACTGACAAAGTTCATTATTTAAATAATATCCTGAACGATTTTCTTTCGATTGAGAAGTTGGAAACAGGAAAAGTGTCTTATAAGTTTTCAAACTTTATGCTCACCAAGGTAGTAGATGAGGTTATATACAACGCTAATATGCTCCTCAAAGAAGGGCAAATCATTAAATATCCGGATAGTATTGATGGATTATCACTTTATCAAGACGAAAAAATAGTTGAATTAGCCTTGAGTAATTTGGTACATAATGCCATTAAATATTCCCCAGAACATTCAGAAATAAATATACAAATTGAGCAAGATGAAACCATTACGACATTTAATGTAATTGATAATGGAATCGGTATACCAGATAAGGACCAAAAACAGATTTTTAATCGTTATTTTAGGTCAGAAAATGCCTTGTTAATCCAAGGAACAGGTATAGGACTTAATATTGTTAAAAGCCATTTAAATAATTTAGGAGGAGAAGTTACTTTTGTGAGTAACGAAAATAAAGGAAGTACATTTACCATAAAATTACCAAATAAAGCCAACTAATGAAACACATATTATTAATAGAGGATGATCCTATTTTAAGAGAAAATACAGCCGAATTATTAGAACTTTCAAACTATAAAATTACAACTGCACCAAACGGAAAGATAGGCTTAGATACAGCTCTAAATATAAAGCCAGATATTATTGTATGTGATATAATGATGCCAGAACTAGATGGATATGGTGTGTTGCAGGGACTTGCAAAAACCGAACAAACCAAACATATACCGTTTATATTTCTTTCGGCCAAAACCGAACGTAAAGATGTTAGAAAAGGTATGGATTTGGGAGCTGATGATTATATCACAAAACCTTTTGAGGAAGCAGAATTAATCAGTGCTATAGAAAGTAGATTAGCCAAAGTGGCTATTTTAAAAGATAATAGAGAAAGTACCAATAATGAGGTAGAGGATGAATCGAGCATCAGAAATTTAAATGATTTAAAAAACTTTTTTGATGATAACGGTAAAGCCTTCGTTTTTAAGCAGGGAGAAATTATTTATAAAGAAGGTCAACATTCTAACTATATTTATTTAATTGAAAAAGGCTTGGTAAAATGCCATAAGTTAGATGATCAGGGAAAGGATTTAACTACTGCATTACATAAAGAAGATGATTTATTTGGATACACATCTTTTACTGAGAATACAACATACAAAGAAACTGCAGCAGCAATAAAAGAATCCGTTTTATTAGGCATTTCTAAAAACGAGTTTATAGACATCATAAGTAATAATCACAAGGTAACTTTAGACCTAATTCAGCTATTAAATGAAGATTTGGTTAATGTAAAAGACCAATTGTTAGAAATGGCTTATAGCTCAGTAAAAAAGCGAACAGCACTTACCATTTTAAAGTTTGCAGATAAACTAGGAAGTAAACCAACCGATTTCATAAGAATTTCTAGAAATGATTTAGCAAGTGTAGCAGGTGTTGCTACAGAGAGTTTAATAAGAACTTTATCACGTTTCAAGGATGAAGGTATTATAGAAATCGAAGGTCGTAATATTAAGGTTTTGGATCTTCAATTGCTAAAAAATATTGATTAATAAGATGTATTAATTTCAATTACTGACAACGGTCATATTTCAGACTTAGCCTTAACCTTACTTTTGTCCATACAATTATGGATAAACAAGCAATGGCTAATATATTAATACCAACAGACTTTTCTGATAATGCTTGGAATGCAGTAGAATACGCAATAGAGTTTTTTAAAAAATCAACATGTAATTTCTATGTATTGCATGTTTGTCATGGTCCTAATGATTTAGCGCTATTAAAAGAAAAAGAAGCTTGCAAGGAAAAGTTACAATCACTTTTACAAAAGATAAAGAAGAGCTTGCCTTATAACTCAAATCATAAATTTTTTGGAATTGTTGATGGAGGTTATTTAGTTAATTCTGTTCGAAGCCAAATAGAACAAAATCATATAGATTTTATAGTGATGGGTACAAGAGGTAGTTCTGATACTAAGAAAACACCTATAGGCAGTAATGCTTCTAATGTCATAACTAAAGTTAGGTGTGCCACTATCGTTGTGCCTGAAAATGCTAAGTATTCGAAGTTAACAGAAATCGCATTTCCGACAGATTTCCTATCGGTATATTCAGCAAAAACACTAGAAGCCATTACTAGTATTGTAGAGTCTAATAAAGCATCAGCAAGAGTTTTACATATTAAAAATGAATCTGTTGTTTTAAACGATGATCAAAAGAGAAATAAAGAATTGCTAGATGCCTACTTAGGTACTAATGAACATAGTTTCCATTTTTTGTCTAATAATCACATAGAAAATCAGGTGCAAGATTTTGTTGAGAAGAGAAAAATAGATTTAATAACTATGCTAGCAAAAAACCTAAACTATTTTGAAAAAATATTGTTTCACCCTAAAAACTCTCAAATAAAATATTACACAGATATTCCATTTTTAGTGTTGCACTAGAATATTGACGTAGTTATTAAACAATAAGATATGGGTAAATGTGAATCTTGTATTATAAGACAGTTCAATGCTTTAAAGTCTCTATCCCGTGAAGAATTAATCCGCATTTCAAGCTGTAAGACAGGAAAAATATATAAACGAGGCCAGGTAATTTTTGAAGAAGGTGAGATACTTAATGGAATTTATTGTATAAGAGAAGGTGTTTGCAAGCTTATGAAGCTGAGTGAAAATGGTAAGGATCAGGTTGTAAAACTTGTAGTTAAAGGAGATTTATTAGGTAAGCGTTCTCTTGTTTCTGATCAAAAAACTAATCTTAGTGCAGTCGCGATCAACGATATGGAAATGTGTTTCATTCCAAAAAGTGAGATTATGGACGATTTGGCTAAAAATCCTAACTTCTCTATGGAGGTTTTAAAGGAAATGGCTAATGAGTTAAAAATCTCTGATGACACGATTGTGAGTATGGCTCAAAAATCGGTCAAACGTAGAATGGCTGAGGTACTACTTTATATTCATAATAACTTTAATTCTGAAAATGACGAGTACTTAGATATAGTGCTTTCTCGTGAGGATTACGCCAATATTGTAGGTACAGCAACAGAATCTGCGATTAGAATTTTATCTCAATTCAAAAAGGAAGGATTAATTTCCACAAAAGGAAAACAAATTAAGATAGAAGATCCGCATGGTCTTAATCGTATAGAATAAAAAAAAGCGTCTCTTATTGAGGCGCTTTTTTTATTAATCTATCTTAAAAGTTTCAACCTCCTTAAAAGGATTGGTTTTAACTTGTTCCATCTTTGTTTTGTAGGTTGTCCAATCGTCATTGAAAAATTTGTTTGTTTCAGCTAGTAAAGCAACAATGGCATCTTTAGCTTGTTGTATTAAAGTGGTTTCTGTTGAGGTTAATCCTGTTTGACTACTACTGACATAGCCACGAGCAAGACCCAATCTCTGAAGAGGAGTTACATCAGGGTTTCTTGTAATACCTTGACGTTTATCTTCCTTCCCTAAATATTTGTCAATAAGGCTGTCAATAGATTTTACAACCTCTTTTGAAGCTTTTATTTCTTCTTTGTATTTATCCTTATCCAGTTTGGTGAGTTCTTTTTTATAATCTTCAGCGATATTTTTACTTTTTACCAATTGCTTTACAGCATCAGCAGTAGTTTGTTGAATAGCTTCTAAATCTTTAAGTGCTGTATAAACTTCATCTATATTTTTTTGAGAGACCTCAAGTCTTGGGTCAGACTCTACTTTGATTGTTGTTTCAGAGATTAAATCTCCATAGTGAAGCACTGCTTTGTAAGTTCCTGGTTTTACACTAACACCACCAGATTCTCTATTGTTTTTTCTAATTCTACGAGAAGGTCTATCAGCACCAGCTTCGTCCATATACCAAGTCCATTTGTGGAGTCCATTTTCTTTAGGTGCTTTTTGTTTTAGAGTTCTAATCAATCGTTCTCCATCGTATAGTTTTAAGGTTAGGGAATCCCATTTTACTACGTTGTCACTGTTATCATTAACTTGTTTCTCGATTTCATCATCATTTTCGTTTTGAGATTCTTCACTATCGTTCTGAATGACATCTTCATTCTTTTTGTTGAATAGATAGGTGAAATGCGCTCCATAACCACGATTTTCGCCATGATACATGGCATCTGCACCAAAGCGACTTCCAGTTGGTTGTTGGTATGCTGCTTGATAGGCAGTTGGCGGGTCAAATAATTCAATATTTGAGTTGATAACTGACTTATCTTTCGCCATAGCTCTCAAGGGTCTAATATCGTCTAAAACCCAAGCAGCTCTTCCAAATGTTCCTATAACTAAATCATGTTCTCTAGGATGAATGACTAAATCCTTTACTGATGTTGTAGGAAAGCCTTCCGTCCACTTGGTCCATTTTTCTCCAGCATTTAGAGAGATATAAAGTCCATCATCAGTTCCAAGAAACATAAGATTTGGTTCTTCAACATCTTCAATAATTGCCAAGGCATAACTCTGAACGTCGTTTTCATCTACAATTCTTTCCCAAGTCTTACCGTAGTTTTTAGTTCTATAAGCGTAAGGAGTATAGTTGAAGCGTCGGTAGTCGTTTGCGATTAAAAGTGCTTCACCTTTATTTTTGTTAGATGCTTTTATTTGTGCTATCCAACTGTTTTCTGGTAAACCTTTAATCTTGGAAACATCGATCCAGTTTTTACCTCCATCAGTTGTGTAGTGTACTTTACCGTCATCTGTACCAACCCAAAGCATGTCTTTTTCAATTGGTGATGGTTCTATTACTAAAATCGTAGTGTGATTTTCGGCACCTGTGGCATCCATAGTTAAACCACCACTATCAGATTGTTTTTGTTTTTCAGGATTGTTCGTGGTAAGATCGGGTGATATAATCGTCCAAGTTTCACCTTTATCAGTCGATTTATGTACAAACTGACTTCCGAAATAGATAGTACTATTATCAAAAGGATCAATATTTATGGCTGAATTCCAGTTGAAACGTAATTGCACATCAGCATCTGGATGTGTTGGCCTCACCAAGTAATTATTTCCTGTCTGCCAATCGTATCTACTAACGTAACCTTGTTGACTCATAGACCAACCGTAACGCGAATCATCTCTATCAGGCACCACATCAAAACCATCTCCAAAGCTTATTTCTTGCCAATAACTATTTCTAATACCTTGGTCTTTCCAAACATAGGCTGGTCCACGCCAAGACCCATTGTCTTGCATACCACCATATACATTATAAGGAAATTCATTATCCACGGCTATGTGATAAAACTGCGCCACAGGAAGATTACCAATAAATCGCCAGGTTTTTCCACCATCTTTGGTAATATTCATACCACCATCATTACCGTCAATCATAAAATTACCATTTTCTGGATGAATCCACCATGCATGATGATCTGGATGCACACCATTACTCACACCATAAGCGGGCATGAGTTGTGTGAAGTTTTTTCCTCCATCTTCAGAAACATTGATATATGTAAATACAGAATATACACGGTTTTCATTTTGTGGATCTACGTAGATTTCAGAATAATAAAACGGACGATTTCCAATATCGTTTTTATCATTTACTTTTTGCCATTTTAAACCACCATCTTCACTTTTATAAAGTGCATTCTTTTTAGCTTCAACAAGAGCATAAACAACGTCTGGCTTTCCTGGTGCAATCGCTACACCAATACGACCTAAATCTCCTTTTGGGAAACCATCTTCTTCGGTAATTTTTTTCCATGTTTTACCACCATCGTGCGTCATATGTAGTGCAGAGCCTTCACCACCTGAATTAAAAAACCAAGGATCGCGCTTGTGTTCCCACATGGCAGCGAATAGTTTATTAGGGTTTGAAGGATCCATCACCAAATCAGCAACACCAGTTTTGTTATTTGCAAAAAGAATCTTTTCCCATGTTTTGCCACCATCAGTAGTTTTAAAGACTCCACGTTCGGGATGTTCTCCCCAAGGTGAACCAATAGCACCTACATAAACTACATCAGGATTGGTTGGATCTACTATGATTCTATGAATATGTCTTGTTTTCTCTAAACCCATAGATTTCCATGATTTTCCACCATCAAGCGATTTGTATATACCATAACCACCATTTAATGAGTTTCTTGGATTACCTTCACCTGTGCCAACCCAAATGACACTCGGATTGGATTGCTGAATTTCAACAGCACCAATTGAAGCAGTAAGTTCTTTATCAAAAATAGGTTCCCATTTTATACCTCCAGAAGTTGATTTCCAAAGTCCGCCAGAGGCAGTTCCAACATACATAATATCAGGGTTGTTGTTTACAACATCAATGGCTGTAACACGACCAGACATGCCACCAGGACCAATGTTTCTTGGTGTCATATTCTTTACTAAATCCAACGAAAATTCTTGTGCAGAAATAAGTGCTACACTACAAAGCATAACACATAAGAGAAAATGTTTCATTATAATAGAGGTTAGTTAATTTCTCTAAAAATAATGAAAAGAAATTTGAAAATTATAAAAGAGATGTTAAGGTGTTAGTTATAATTACTTCTCAGAAGTAATAGGTATATTAGTACTAGTACCGTTAGTATTGTCATTGGTTAAAACCCATTTTGATCCATAGACATCCTTGTAGACAATTTTATAGATAATGTTTTCATTATTAAGCGCATCTCTAATAGGTTGAATATGTTTAGCATTTTTTATTTCTAGAATGTCGATTTGTTCATTTGCTGGTAAAACAAAGCCTTTTACAAGTGTGCTATATGTATACGGAATAGTATCTAGTACTTTATTATTCTTAAAGATATAATCAAATAAATCTTTAGTGTTATTAAATTTATGTTCTGAATCTAGAGCAATTTCTACTTCATCAATAAATGCCGGACCAACCCCTTTATTACCAACTACAAACTTAAAAGTATTGTTATAGTTACTATACCATTGGTTAAGATGAGGTAATACAGATGCACTTTGCTGCATTTGTATAAGTTTGTTTTCTTCTCTAGCTAAATACGATTGATAAAGTAGTGCAATTAGAGAAATAACACTGATAAATAGGGCAGAAGTACTCATAATTTTATCAGTGGTCCAGTTGATTTTTTTTCTAGACTTTTTTGGCTGTTCTATTTCAGTTTCCTCAGACATTGTACGATAAGTTTCCAGTAAAGTTAACAAAATGTTAGAATCTGAAAATATGTAAATGTTACATTTAAAAGTATTATTTTTATAATGCTATGAAGGAACAAAGAAGAAAATCGGGCTTTATATTTAAAACGTATGAAGCGCCAAACCAATCTCCTTTCGAAAAACTCTTTGAAATTTTCAAGGAACTGATTACTTATACTTCAGGTGATTTTGATGAGGCCATTGATTGGTTGCGACAGTTAGATGTAGAGTACAAGCTTACTACACCAGATTATACCATTGATGATTTTATTGAAGACCTAAAAAAGAAAGGTTATATACGAGAAGAAATTGATAACGATGGCAATGGTGGAAGCGGCATAGCAATTACGGCAAAAACCGAACGTGCCATAAGACAACAGGCTTTGGATCAAATTTTTGGCAAGATAAAACGTAGTGGTTCAGGAAACCATAAGAGTAAAGGTGTTGGCTTAGGAGATGAGCATACAGGTGACTTTAGGTCTTATCAGTTTGGAGATGCCTTAGATAAAGTTTCGGTGACTGAGAGTCTTAGAAATGCTCAGATTAATCACGGTATAGGAAATTTTAACCTAACGGAAGATGATTTAGTTGTTGAAGAAACGCTACATAAAAGTCAAATGAGTACAGTGCTAATGATAGATATTAGCCACAGTATGATTTTATATGGAGAAGATCGTATTACTCCAGCTAAAAAAGTAGCTATGGCTTTGGCCGAACTGATTACAACACGTTATCCTAAAGATACGCTCGAAATTTTAGTGTTTGGTAATGATGCTTGGCCTATAAAAATTAAGGATTTACCATATCTTAAGGTTGGACCTTATCATACCAATACCGTTGCAGGTTTACAATTGGCAATGGATATGTTGCGTAGAAAACGAAATACCAACAAACAAATTTTTATGATTACGGATGGTAAACCAAGTTGCTTACGAATGCCAGATGGTCAATATTATAAAAATAGTGTAGGGTTAGATCCTTATATAGTTAATAAATGCTATGCCATGGCACAGCAAGCAAGACGTTTGCACATCCCAATTACAACCTTTATGATTGCAGAAGACCCTTATTTGATGAAATTCATTAGAGAGTTTACGCAAGCAAATAGAGGGAAAGCATTTTACACAGGTTTAAAAGGCCTTGGAGAAATGATTTTTGAAGATTACGAAAACAATAGGAAAAAGAGAATTAAGGGTTAGAAGAAGCCCATCCCATCCTTCCCAAAGGGAAGGCGCTTAAATACTACAAATAATTCAAATTATACAGAGAACTCAAATTCCCACTTTGAGTTTTTCCCCTTTGGGGAAATTAAAAGGGGCAGATATATGAAAGACATTAAAACACTAGGAGAATTAAAAAAAACAGGATATCAATCTAAATCGATTAAAGACGAGTTAAGAGATAATCTTATTAAAAATATAAAGAACAAAGTCACAACGTTTGAAGGTATTCACGGTTATGAAAACACGGTGATTCCTGAGCTTGAACGAGCAATCTTATCACGACACAACATTAATCTTTTAGGTTTGCGTGGTCAAGCAAAAACACGCTTGGCACGTATGATGGTGACTTTGTTGGATGAATATATTCCAGTAGTTGAAGGTTCAGAAATAAATGATGATCCTTTACAACCAATGTCCAGATATGCTAAAGAGTTGATAGCAGAAAAAGGTGACAATACACCAATCTCTTGGTTACATAGAGATGAGCGTTTTGCTGAGAAATTAGCCACTCCAGATGTTACTGTTGCTGATATTATTGGAGATGTAGATCCTATAAAAGCAGCAAATTTAAAATTGAGTTATGCGGATGATCGTGTGATTCATTTTGGTATGATTCCTCGTGCTAATCGTTGCATTTTTGTGATTAATGAATTACCAGATTTACAAGCCAGAATTCAAGTAGCTTTGTTTAATATTTTGCAAGAAGGAGATATTCAAATTAGAGGATTTAAGCTAAGATTGCCTTTGGATATGCAATTTGTGTTTACCGCAAACCCTGAAGATTATACCAATAGAGGAAGTATAGTAACTCCTTTAAAAGATAGAATCGGTTCTCAAATTTTAACACATTATCCAGATTCTGTTGAGACAGCTAGAACCATTACCTCCCAAGAAGCGAATTTAGATGAACGACAGTTAGTATCTGTTTATGTGCCAGATTTGGCAAAAGACCTTTTAGAACAAATAAGTTTTGAAGCTAGAGATAGTGAATATGTGGATGTAAAAAGTGGTGTGAGTGCGCGTATGAGCATTACTGCTTTTGAGAATTTATTGAGTACAGCAGAGCGAAGAGCTTTAATTTCTGGTGATGAAGAGACTTCAGTGAGGCTGTCAGATTTTACAGGAGTTATTCCTGCTATTACAGGAAAAGTAGAGTTGGTGTATGAAGGTGAACAAGAAGGTGCCGATTTTGTAGCCAACATTTTAATAGAAAGTGCGGTAAAAACATTGTTTCCTAAGTATTTCCCGAAAATTGAAAAATTAGAAAAACAGGGGGAAGAAACACCTTATGATGATTTAGTATCATGGTTTTTTAATAATGATGGATTTGAGCTTTTAGACGATTATGATGATACTACATACAAATCAAAATTAGATGAAGTAAAGCCTTTAGAAGCTTTAATAGCCGACTACCAGCCAGATATAGATTCTAAAGATGTGTATTTTGAAAAGGAATTTATTCTTTGGGGATTGGTACAGTTTAAGAAATTGAGTAAATATCGCTATTCCGAAGGATTACAGTTCAAAGATCCTTATGGAAGTTATATTAGTGGGTTATAAAAGATAATATGTTATCAGCTAACCTTTGTTTTTCTTTATCTGTTTAGGTTTTTTCCAGAGCCAAAAGCCACTGAAAGACAAAAACAAAAGTCCAAGTCCTATTAAAGTAGAATAGAAAAGCTTAACAGGTTTACTTTTAGAATTAAACAAAAAATCTACTATAGAACCGTCGTGTATCATTTCTATGATATCTGCGGTTCTTGTTTTTTGTGATAATATTTTCCCTGAAAAACAATCAATTTGTAGTTCGGTGAAATGCGTTTCAAAACGCACTTTTGTGATGCCTTTTCTTGGTCTGTAATCAATACGATTTATTGTAGTGTCTAAGTTTGCATCCTTAACATGATTAACAGCAATAGTTTCAATTTTGCTGAGTGGGAGCAATTCTAAATTTGTATTTGCAGACTTTTTAGAAGGTGGTTTTAATTGTAATTCATCTTTCCATGCCAGTAAAATGCCACTAAGACTAATAATAGCAATAAACACTAAAAGAAACATAGCAATGTAGCGATGCCATTTGCGGTACCAACGTACAGATTTTGCTAGTGTTTGGTTATCAGTTTTCAAATAATAGGATAATTGCCGAAGCTAATAAATTCTTTATTGCTATAATCTTAAAGAGACGTTAATTGAATTTTAGGGTTAATTTACTAGTTGTGGCGACTTTTAAGATTAGCATTACAAAGTTTTATAATCTCTGCGATTCTATTTTGTCGTGTAGCTTCTCGCTTCGCGCTGTGTAACCAAGATAAGTAGCTTTTTTGATAGCCTTTTGCAAAGTTTTGATAGTTATTAAAAGCTTGAGGGTTGTTATCAAAAGCATTTTGTAAGTCTTTAGGGATGATGCCATTTTCGACATCGTCCATTTCAGACCATTTTCCAGTTTCTTTGGCCAGATTTATAACTTCCCAACCCGTATCATGAATGAGGCCTTCTTTTTCTAAGAGGTTGACGTAAGTTTTGTTTAAAGCGCTCCACGTACTTTTAGGATTTCGTTTTGTAAAGTATTGCTGTCTTTTTCCACTGCCCAAACTTTTTACGGTAGAGTCAATCCAACCAAAGCAAATAGCAACTTTTACGGCTTCTTCCCATCGCATAGATGGCATGTGATGATCTATTTTGTAAAAAATTAAGTAAACAGCATCGTGCTTATGATGATTGCTTAATAACCAATCGTACCAGTCAGTGTCACGTTCAAAATAGAGTTCAGGAATTTCCAACTTATACCTTTTTAGAATAAATATAGAAGTCTTTATCTACTGAGAAATCTTCGCTTTCAATAGGCTTGATTTTCCATTCTGAATTTGGGAAGATCCATTCATGTTTACCATCAATTTCAACTTCAATCGGCATATCAAAATCGTCTACAATGTTGGTATAACGGAATTTTAATTGATTGTCTTCAATTTTATATTCTAAAGTCGGAATTTGAGTCGTTCTTAAATATTGATTGAAAAACGCCGTTAAATCTTTCTTGGTTTGTTGGCTGATATAATCTTCAATTTGTTTTGTAGTGACCGTTTGATGATAAAATTCAGCATTCAAGCCTCTTAAAATTTCTCTCCATTTTTCATCATCTTCAACAAGTTGTCTTAAGGTGTGTAGCATATTAGCTCCCTTATAATACATATCTCCAGAGCCTTCATGATTTACGTCGTATTCTCCAATTAAAGGTCTATCATTTTGAATATTTTTTCGAGTACCAATCACGTATTCTGCCGAGGCTTCTTTTCCGTAGTAATAATCCAAAAAGAGGTTTTCTGAATAAGCTGTAAATCCTTCATGAATCCACATATCTGCAATATCCTTATTGGTGATATTATTGGCAAACCACTCGTGACCAGCTTCATGAATTATAATAAAATCGAATTTTAAACCCCAACCAGTTCGGGATAAATCGCTTCCTAAATAACCATTTTGAAACTTATTACCATAAGTCACGGAACTTTGATGTTCCATGCCCAAATATGGCACTTCAACCAGTTTAAAGCTGTCTTCGTAAAATGGATAAGGACCAAACCAATGTTCAAAAGCTTTCATCATTTTTGGTGCGTCCTTAAAATGCGCTTTGGCTTTTTCTAGATTATAAGACAGTACCCAATAATCCATGTCTAGCTGACCTTTTTCTCCATCATAGACTTCAGAAAAATTAACGTAATCACCAATATTTACGTTAACTCCATAGTTGTTAATAGGATTTGAAACAAACCACTCATACATTTTATACTCTCCATGCTCATATTCGTAAATATCTCTAAGTCTACCATTAGCAACAGCAATTAAATCCTTTGGAACATCAATTGCGATACGCATACTATCTACTTCATCATACATATGGTCTTTGTTTGGCCACCAAACACTGGCGCCTAAACCTTGGCAAGATGTTGCAACAAAATGTTTTCCATTCTTATCTTTTTTCCATGAAAAGCCACCATCCCAAGGAGCACGTACGGCTTCTTTTGGTTTTCCTGAATATTGAATATATAGTTCGTTATACTCACCTGGAATTTGTTCCTTTTTAAGCGTAACGAAATATGCAGGACCAATTTTGTTAAAATCTAATTTTTCATTGTCTTGAGAAAATGCGGCGATTTCTAGTGGCTCCTGAAGATCTATCTGTATAACATTATGCGGTTTTAATACTTTGTAACGTATGATGTTATAACCAGATATAAATTTTTCATCGGGTTGAACTTTTATGTTGAGATCGTAATAATTTAAGTCCCACCATTCTCGTTCTGGAGTTATACTACCTCTTAGTGTATCTTGTTTGGTAAAATTATTTTTCTCTTGAAGTAGTTGTGCGTTAGATAAGAAAACACTAACCAATAAAAGTGTAAGTGCAATATACTTTTTAATCATTTTGTTCTTATTTAGATTCCTGAAAAAACAGGAAAGAAAGAATAACTATCTTAATATTTTGTTCGGAAAGGTAACTAAACTTTCATGACCATCTTCCGAAACTGCAGCCACTCCAAAAAAGAAGTTGTCAATAACTATACCTTCTAAGGTAAATTCGTTAACATCACCTACATAGCGACTGTTATCCCAAGTAGGCGAGGTAGTGTCTCTCCAATAGATTTTGTAGCCTTTAGCTCCTTCAACTTTACTCCATTGTAATTTAGCCGAAGCTTCAACAATACCTCCAATACTAACTTCTTCTGGTGAAGGTGGGGCAGAGGCCAAGTTTGCCATAGTAATAGCATTAACAGCCGTTAGCTTTTTACAATATGGGAAATTGACATGCTCAAACGTGTCTCCATAAGCAATACCGTTTTCGGTTCTAATATCTTGATGTTGTTGTGTGTAATTTTCGTGCGCTTCCATAATTCGGATACCTGCAAAACCTAAATCATTAAAAGGTCTGTGATGTCCACCACGACCAAAACGATCGAGACGATATACCATCATTGGATTCATTTCTGGCATGTAGGTTTTGGTTGTGGTATATACATATCTCGCTAGCTGACGCGAAATTCCATCAACTTCACCACCATAAAAACGTCTAGCTCTGGCTTGCCTTGCTAGTTTCTCAGCATCCGTTTCGTCTGTGGTAATAGGTTCAGAAAATATTCGGAAGGTACGATTGTCTATCACACCATCTACACCTTCAATATTTCCAATCATGTCGTTATTAAGTACACCAATAATTTGCCAATTGTTGTCTTTTGCGTATTTAGCAAAACCTTGTCCACCAAAAAGTCCTTGTTCTTCACCAGATAAACCTACATAAATGATACTACTTTCAAATTTATATTTAGATAAAACTCTAGCAGCTTCAATAGCACCAGCCATTCCTGTGGCATTATCATTGGCACCTGGAGCATCAGATGTATAATCATTAGGATCTGAAACTCTAGAATCAATATCACCACTCATTATAATGAATTGATTAGGATATTTTGTACCACGCTGAATTGCAACAACATTTACCACATTAACATCTTTTACAATGCGCTGATTAGTGCCTTTTTCTACCAAGTTACTTTGATAAAAAACCTCTAAGCAATTATTGCAGTCTTTTGAAATGTTATCGAATTGCGATTTTATCCATCGTCTTGCTGCACCTATGCCACGTGTATCAGAAAGAGTATCGCTTAATGTGTGACGTGTACCAAAATCTGCTAAGGTTTTTACGTCATTCTTAAGGCGTTCTTCTGAAATGGCATCAATAATATCATAGATTTTAGGGTCGGTTTGTGCACCAGTTATTATGGTTTGAAATAGGACTAAAAATATCAGGGCTTTTTTCATGATTATTCTATAAGTTTTAGGGTTCCAAAAATATTAGCGTCTATCCATCCACGATTTTTATCTACACCTTCAACAGGAATAGAACCAATAAAATTTTCGCGCTCTTCACTGTAGTCGTTATCGCAATATGCAATTGCAAAACCAACTTTTTTGTTTGTAGATAATTTTACAGGTTTATTAGAGTTTGAGTTGTCATTATAAGTGTCCTCATATAAATACATTTTGACTTCCCAAACAGAGGTGTTGTTTGTTGTTGTAATTTTAGACTTAACGTGTGAATTATACATCTTACCAACTTTTTTTGTAGACATATCTACTACATTACCATTTAGAGCAATGTGATATGCAAAGGCATTGTGATTATATTGATGTTCGCCACCACTATTATCTTCATCTACAAAAATTTCTAAACAATCATCGTCCCACCATTTTACAAGAGGATCCTTTATTTTGTCAATTAATGTATCGTCTTTTATTTCTGCTAAAACATAAAGAGCTTCATTATCCCAAGTTATTTTGAATCTTCCTGAAAAATCATTTTGTGTTAAGGAATCTCCAAGCCAAATCTGATCTATTGGATACCATTCTGCATCGTTCCAAGAAGTTTCGTTAGCAATACCATCTATTTCGATAGCATTTTTGGCTTTTGGTATTTCTCGAAGTTGTTTTTCGGGTTTTGTGGATTTAGATATTGTTTCTACATTCTCTTTTTTATCATTATTACAATTAAAAAAACACAAAGTAAGTAGTATTAGGATAATAGGGTTCTTCATATAGTTTTTACTTTTTGTAGTTGAATTTTACAGTTTCTACACTACCAGTTTCATTTTCGATATCTACATATACATTCATCTCATCTGAAGATACTTTTTCAAATGTCATACCTTCAAAAACAACTTTATTTTCAGTAATTTCCTTTAAAGGAAAATTTATTGTTTCGTTTTTAGTTTCCCAACCTTTCAAGTCAGAATCAAAATGTTTTAATTGGAGTATTAACGAGTCTTCAATCTCTCTGATGACTTCTATTTCGTAGAATTGTACTTTTTCATCAACGATTAATTTAAAAGTAGCCATCATAGAACCACCAGAGGGTTCACTCCAAATTTCTTCAGTTATGCCACCAAAGGCTTCACCATGCCAAGTACCAGCAATCCATGCAATATTTTCTAACTTGGGTTCAAGGGTTTTATTTTCTTGCGAAAAGCTATTTAGACCGATGACGAAAATTAAAAGTGTAATTATTTTTTTCATGGAAATATTATTGAATAAAGGTAACTTTTGAAATTAAGCCATCATCTACTTCATAAATAGCGATAGCATAATAGGTTTTTCCATTTATGGTAACTTTTTCTTTATCAATAACCTTATTGCCTAAAACAATGCGGTTCATAATTTCTGCATTGAGATCAGGAACTTTTTGGAAAATTACCTTGTATCTTTTTTCTAATTCTTCTATTCCACTCGAAGATATGTTTTCAGGAAATTCATAAAGCTTAATGTCTTTGGTATAAGTTTTTGTAAATTCTTCAACATCTCGTTTGTTATAAGCTTCAAGCTGATCGTTTACAATCGTTTCAGGATTCGAAGTTGTGTTTTTATTTCTAATAAACGTCATAGATTTTATACCATCTTTATCTACATTGTAGATAGTTGCTTGCCTAATGGTAAGATTATTTAGTGTAACCAATTCTTCATCAATAACATAATTATTATGTACCATGCGATTTAACACCTTAACATTAGATTTTTTATTGTTTCTAAAGAATTGTCTGTAGTTTTCCTTGAGAGCATTTCTACCTGAGTACATATAATCTTTAGGAAATTTATTAACGACCACATTGGCATCAAAAGCATTAGCAAACTCATTAAGTTGTCTATTGTTAAACGGTGCTATATGTTTTTGAACAACTGCTGCGGCATCAGTTTCAGATAAAACTGGATCAACAATTGTTTGTTCTAATGTGTTAGTTTGCGTTTCTATTTCTTGTTCTTCAGACTTTAAATCTGCTGCAATCAATAGTTTTGTACCATCATTATTTACAGCTAATCGTGTAATGTTACTAATACCATAAGAGGATAAATCGGCTATTTTTTTCCAATTATTATCGCGTTTTAAGGTTAGTTTGTACAAATTACCATTTTTACCAGATAGAAGTGTCTTTCCATCTAACCAACAAATATCTTCGACATCTTCCATGGTATTTGCAATGAGTCTTGTAACACCATTTACAGGGTTTAAAGATCTTATCTGCCATGCTTTATTACTCTCTTTATAGACAAAACTTACAAGATTTGAGTTGGGAATTTTATGAAACGAACGACCAACGTTTGTTGCATATTTTCTGCTTGTACCATCTTTAATGTTGGTAACATATAGATTTAATTGTTCATCTTCTATGACTGCAGATACTATTAAATTTTCATCATACCAAGTGTAATAGGCAACAACCAAATCTTTGATGAGTTCTATGGATTCGCCATTGCTGAGGTTATAGCTATATAGGCGTTGTTTACCATCAATATCCAATCTAACCGCTGAAACAGCATTTTTATTTGGAATCTTTAAAGGTGTATATTCACCACCCTTGGTATAATTTATAAAAGTTTTCGATTTATAATTGATGTTATATTGAGCGATATCGGTTTGTTCACTCCGTGTTGAAGCATAGAGCACATTGTCATCACCAAAAAATGATGGCTGATTATCATAACCTTCATTATTAGATATATTAACTCCATTGGAAACTTCAATTTTTGATTTGCTTTTTTTTAAATCAAATAGAAACACTTCAGTGTTAGATTGTGAAAAAGATAAGGTGGATAAAAAGGGAAATAGGATTAAAAAATAATATTTCATGATATAGCAAGATTGATTCCTTAAATATAAGGATTATCTATGTTGTTCTTATCTAAAAATATTTTAATTAAAAAATCTAAAACCTTGAATGGTTTGTACTCCCTGTAGATAATACTATTTGTCGATAAAATTTACAGTTAGGTTCATTTTAGCGAAATAATAGGTTTTTAAAATGTAATACACCAACTGTCCATAATATTTTTTGAATATTGGTGATATCAAAAACCAAAAAAAACATTACCCCTAGAATAACTTAATCCCTCTAAAGGTTATGAAAAAAACTATTTCACTTTTAAAAATCATAGGCTCTTTCTTATGTCTATTTTACCTACAAAGTAGTCTTGGTCAAAATAATTCAAATACGGAAGAAGATAGTGCTCTTCCATCAGAAGAATTAAATATAACTACTCAGAGTTCTACAGATAATAGACCGAAAATAAGATTACAGTTTACATCTGTAGGCATTATTAATAGACAAATTCTTTTAACCGTAGATGATAATTGTACAGATGGCTATGATTGGGGCTATGACGGTTATTTAAATGATGTGCAAGTGGATGATATGTCGTGGTTAATTGAGGATGAGTTATTTGTGATTCAGGGTATAGGAGAGATAAATACAGAACAAACAACTTTACCTCTAAACATTCAAAAAAGTAATGTAGGAGACGTCGTTATTTCTATTCATTCTTTAGAAAATATACCTGATGATCTAGATATCATACTTTATGATACTGAGTTAGGTACACATTACGATTTAAGAAGTACTAATTATAATGCTACATTACAAGCCGGTAATTATGAAGGCCGTTTTGTAATTGAGTTTCAAAACCCAAGTGCCTTGAGTATTGATGATAATATTGAAGCACAATTAGATTTTTATTATGACATGAATAATAAAAATTTGATAGTTCGTAACCCAACAAACTTAGATGTAAAGCATATTGAAATTTATAATATTTCAGGCCAAAACGTTTATAATATAGGTGATATTTTGAAAGGAACTTACAGTGAATATAATATTGGAAATTTGACCTCTGGTATTTATGTTGTGAGACTTAGTACTGATGATAATATCGTTGTAACCAAAAAGGTTATAATTAAATAGAGCACAATAAGAAAAGCCAATTCAACAGAATTGGCTTTTTTCATTTCTAACTTAAACTTAAATCTAAAAGCAGTATTTATTTTCTGCTTTTACTTTTTCGGCAATTTCATTTCGTAAATCAACAATATCAGGATAATTTTGATATTTAGTAAAACGTTTTAAGCCCATAAGCATCATACGTTGCTCATCTCCTTCAGCAAAAGAAATGATACTTTCTTTACCTTTATCCTCAATTATATTTACCGCATTAAATAAATATAATTTTGACATTGCAATTTGAACAGCCTGAGTATCTTCCCCAAAACGTTTTGCATTCTTTTCGGTTCTTAAAATAGTAGATTCTGCCATATATATCTCTATTAATATATCTGCGGCAGCAACTAAAAGTTGTTGGTGTTTTTCCATGTCTGGACCAAACTTTTGAACGGCAGCTCCAGCAACCATTAAGAATACCTTTTTAAGTTTTACAATCATTTCCTTTTCTTCAGAGAAAAGCTCTGAGTAATCTGGTGTGTCAAAAGAAGGTATACCCATTAGTTCTTCTTGCACCTTCATTGCAGGACCTAATAAATCTACATGACCTTTCATGGCTTTTTTAACTAACATGCCAACAGAAAGCATTCTGTTGATTTCATTAGTACCTTCGTAGATACGTGCGATACGAGCATCTCTCCAAGCAGCTTCCATTGGTGTTTCCTCAGAGAATCCCATACCACCAAAAATTTGGATACCTTCATCAGCACAGTTTTGTACATCTTCTGATACAGCTACCTTTAAAATAGAACATTCAATAGCATATTCTTCTACTCCTTTAAGCTCAGCCTCTTGGTGTGAGTTGCCAGAGGCTTCTCTAATCGCTATACGATCTTCAATATTTTTAGCAGCTCTGTAGGTAGCAGATTCACCAGCATAGGCATCGGTAGCCATTTTAGCCAATTTCATTTTTATAGCACCAAAATCTGCAATAGGCGTTTTAAACTGTTTACGCTCATTAGCATAATTTACAGCAGTAGTTAAAATTTTTCTTTGAGAGTCTAAACAAGCTGCAGCTAATTTAATACGACCAACATTTAGAGCATTCATGGCGATTTTAAAACCTTCACCACGACCAGCAAGCATATTTTCAACAGGTACAACAGTGTCATTAAAGAAAACCTGACGTGTAGAACTTGCTCTAATTCCTAGTTTGTGCTCTTCTTCACCAAGTGTAACTCCGTTAGGGTTTTCTGGATCGTATTCTACAATAAATCCAGTAATATTTTTATCGTCTTCTATACGAGCAAAAACAATCATTAAGCTACAAAAACCAGCGTTAGAGATCCACATTTTCTGGCCATTAATTTTGTAAGACTTACCATCGGCAGATAGCTCAGCAGTAGTTTTACCAGAGTTAGCATCAGAGCCTGCTCCTGGCTCAGTTAAACAGTAAGCGCCAAACCATTCTCCCGTAGCTAGTTTAGGAACATATTTTTGTTTTTGTTCTTCAGTTCCGTAAAGCGTAATTGGCATAGTGCCAATACCTGTATGAGCACCAAAAGCAGTACTGAAAGATCCTGTTCCTGAAGAGATATAATCACAAGTAAGACATGTTGAAACAAATCCCATTCCTAATCCTCCATATGCTTCGGGTACAGCAACACCTAAGAAGCCAAGTTCACCTGCTTTGCGCATTACTTCTTCGGTAAGCGCATAATCTTTAGCTTCAAATCTTGCTTTGTGAGCAATAATTTCACGGTCATTAAATTCCATAACCGCTTCTTTCATCATTTGTTGTTCTTCTGAAAAATCTTCAGGTGTGAAAACATCTTCACAATTTGTTTCTTTTACTAAGAATTGACCTCCACGAAGGATATCTTTTTCTATTTCTGCCATATTTTTTATAGTTTTTAATAATGAGTACTGAGAGTTTTTTCTCATTACTCAAATCCTAGATCTTAATTATGTTTAGTTTAAAAATTCAAAAATTCCAGCTGCACCTTGACCAGTACCAACGCACATTGTTACCATACCATATTTGTTTTTCATGTCACGCTTACGCATTTCATCAAATAACTGGACTGAAAGTTTTGCTCCTGTACATCCAAGTGGGTGTCCCAGTGCTATTGCGCCTCCATTAACATTTACAATATCTTGGTTGAGTTCTAATTCTCGCATTACAGCTAAAGATTGAGATGCAAAAGCTTCATTAAGTTCAATTAGCTCAATATCTTTTTGAGATAAACCAGCTTGTTTTAATGCTTTTGGAATAGCAGCTACAGGACCAATACCCATAATTCTTGGTGGTACACCTGCTGCTGCATAACTTACTAAACGCGCAACTGGTTCTAAGTTTAATTCTTTAACCATTGCTTCACTCATTACTAGTACAAACGCAGCACCATCGCTGGTTTGAGATGAGTTTCCGGCAGTGACTGAACCACCTTGAGCAAATACAGGTCTTAATTTTGCTAGTGCTTCTTTACTAGTTCCTTTTCTTGGACCTTCGTCTTTTGAAACGGTGTATTTGCGTGTTGCTTTTTTACCGTTATTGTCAACGTAAGTTTCTTCTACTTCAATAGGTACTATTTGATCTTGAAATCTGTTTTCTTCAAGAGCTTTTAAAGCTTTCATGTGTGAGTGGTAAGCAAACTCATCTTGATCTTCTCTAGAGACGTTATATTTGTTTGCAACAGCTTCTGCTGTGTTACCCATTCCCCAATAATAATCTTCATGACCAGCATTTACGATATCGTAGTTTAACTCTGGTTTAAAACCTGTCATAGGAACTGAGCTCATACTTTCGGCACCACCAGCAATAATACAATCTGCCATGCCAGCTTGAATTTTGGCAACAGCCATAGCAATGGTCTCTAATCCTGAAGAGCAGAATCTGTTAACCGTTACACCTGGTACATCTACTGTGTTTAAGCCGATTAATGAAATTATACGTGCCATATTAAGGCCTTGAGATCCTTCAGGCATTGCATTACCAACAATAACATCATCGATACGAGTAACGTCAAAGTCCGGTAGTTTACCCATCATATACTGAATGGTTTCAGCAGCAAGCTCATCGGCTCTTTTAAATCTAAAACCGCCTTTTTTGGATTTACCAACTGCAGTTCTATATCCTTTTACTATATATACTTGTTTCATTTTTTTAATTTCTTAAAGGTTTACCTGTTTTTAGCATGTGCTGAATACGCTCTAGCGTTTTACGTTCTGTACAAAGCGAAAGGAAAGCCTCACGCTCTAAATCAAGTAAATATTGTTCTGTAACTAATGTTGGCTCAGATAAATCACCACCAGCCATAACGTAAGCTAGTTTATTAGCAATCTTTTGGTCGTGCTCACTTATGTAATGACTTGCTTCCATAGAATCTGTTCCCACTAAGAACATACCTAAAGCTTGCTTACCTAAAACCTTAACATCTTTACGTTTAACAGGTTGTGTGTAACCAGCATCTGCTAACATTTTGGCATGTGCTTTAGCTGTTGCAATCTGACGATCTTTGTTAACCACTACAACATCTTTTCCTTTTTGAAGAATACCTAAATCATAAGCCTCATATGCTGATGTTGCTACTTTAGCCATACCTATAGTTAAGAAATACTCCTGTAAAACGTTAAGCTCTACATCTCCTTTTTGAAATACATCTTGCGCCCTTAAAGCCATTTCTTTAGAGCCTCCACCACCAGGAATAACGCCAACACCAAATTCCACTAAACCAATGTAAGTTTCTGCCGCAGCAACAACTTTGTCTGCATGCATTGATAATTCGCAGCCACCACCAAGAGCCATACCATGAGGAGCAGCAATTGTTGGAATGGAAGAATAACGCATACGCATCATTGTGTCTTGGAAGTATTTGATAGCCATATTAAGCTCATCATATTCTTGCTCTGCTGCCATCATAAAAATCATTCCGATGTTAGCACCAACAGAGAAATTAGCTCCTTGGTTACCAATTACTAAACCTTCGAAATCTTTTTCAGCTAAATCCACAGCTTTGTTTAGTCCAGCTAAAACATCACCACCAATAGTATTCATTTTAGATTGGAATTCACAATTAAGGATACCATCACCAAGGTCTTCTATAACGACACCAGAGTTTTTAAATACTTCATTAGATTTTCTGATGTTATCTAAGATGATAAAACTATCCTGACCAGGAATTTTTTGCTGTGTTTTTGAAGGAATATCGTAAGCATAAGACGCTCCGTCTTTTACGGTGTAGAAAGATGTGCTACCAGTTGCCAACATCTCGTTAACCCAAGCATTTGGCTCTAGACCTTCAGCTTTCATCATTTCAATACCAGCTTCTACACCAATAGCATCCCAAATTTGGAAAGGACCATGTTCCCATCCAAATCCAGCTTTCATGGCATCATCAATTTTATATAAATCGTCTGTAATTTCTGGAATACGGTTAGATACGTAGGCAAATAAAGCAGCAAAACTTTTTCTGTAGAATTCACCAGCTTTATCTTTTCCTTTTACTAATACTTTAAAACGATCTACAACTTTATCAATTGTTTTTGTCAATTCTAAAGTTGCGAACTTAGCACGTTTATTTTCTCTATATTCTAAAGTGTTGAGATCTAAAGATAAAATCTCTTTTTTACCATCTGCAGAAACAGACTTTTTGTAGAAACCTTGACCTGTTTTACTCCCTAACCATTTGTTTTCCATCATGGTATTGATGAAGTCTGGTAAAGCAAAAAGTTCATGACGTTCATCGTCAGGACAGTTTTCTCTAATTCCATTAGCAACGTGAACCAAAGTGTCTAAACCAACAACGTCTACCGTTCTAAAAGTAGCTGATTTTGGACGACCAATCACAGGACCAGATAATTTGTCTACTTCTTCTATAGTTAAGTCTAAATCCTTTACAGTGTGGAAAAGACTCATAATACTGAAGATACCTATTCTATTTCCAATAAAAGCAGGTGTATCTTTAGCAACGACAGAAGTTTTTCCTAAGAATTGCTCACCATAACCATTTAAAAACTCTAATACTGAAGTATCAGTTTTTGGACCTGGAATAATTTCAAATAACTTTAAGTAACGTGCCGGATTAAAAAAGTGTGTTCCGCAGAAGTGTTTTTGGAAATCTTCACTTCGGCCTTCGCTCATAAATTTAATCGGGATACCTGAGGTATTTGAAGTTATCAAAGTACCAGGCTTTCTATATTTTTCAAGTTTTTCAAAAACTTGTTTTTTAATATCTAAACGCTCAACAACAACCTCCATTATCCAATCTACATCTGCTACTTTAGCAATATCGTCTTCTAAGTTACCAGTGGTTATACGATTTTTAAATGAAGGATGATAGAGTGGTGCAGGCTTTGACTTTATTGAAGCCATAAGTGCATCATTAACCAATCGGTTTCGTACAGCTTTATCTTCTAAAGTAAGTCCTTTTGCTTTTTCTATATCATTAAGTTCTCTGGGAACGATGTCTAGCAATAAGACATCGACACCAATATTAGCAAAATGGCAAGCAATACCACTTCCCATAATACCAGAACCAATGATGGCAATTTTCTTTATTCTTCTTTTGCTCATTGTTTTAAGGTGTGTTCTTTTTGATTGTATATTTTTTTATTAGAAATCATATTATTGATAAGCTCAGCTACTTCGTAGAAGTTTTCGAGTTTTTCAGAACTTATATTAGATTTTATAGCGTCATTAAAGATTAATACACGTTCTCTTGAAAAGGCTCGTTTTTCTCTTCCAAATTCTGTTAAATAAATAAGTACTCCGCGACCATCTTCTGGATTAGGTTTACGTTCTATTAAACCTTTTTCTTCCATCGATTTTAAGGTGCGTGAGAGACTCGTGGCTTCCATACCCATTTTTGGGCCTAGAGAAGTAGAAGGTGTACCATTTTCTGGATCAATACTTAATAAAGCAAAACCAGTTGCCATAGTTGTATCGAATTTTGAAGCTTCTTCGTTATACATTTTGTTAACTGCTAACCAAGTGGTTCTCAGTACATAATCTATTGTTTTGTCCTTCATTATAATTTAGTTAGATCCAAATATAATAAAAAATACTATGCATGCATAATAAATTAATAAAAATTATGCATGCATAGTATATTATATTCTTTCCAAGGAAATACTAACTATTAAGGTCTATAGATTTTTTCATATAAAGCGTCGTATTTTTCTCTAATAACGCTACGCTTTATTTTCATAGTAGGAGTGAGATGTCCATCGTCTATGGTCCAAGCTTCAGGAGTAAGTTCAAATTTTTTGATTTGTTCCCACTTCCCAAAGTTCTTATTGTATTTATCTACTTCTTTTTGAATGCGATTTATCACAATTTCAGAAGTAGCAATTTCTTTCTGGGAAGTTCCAATATTATGGCCTTTATGGTCAATCCAATCTTTTATAAAATCAAAATTAGGCTGTATTATGGCACAAGGCATTTTTTCTCCTTCTCCTACAACCATAACTTGTTCTATAAACAAAGATTGTTTAAGATCATTTTCTAAAAGTGTAGGAATAATATATTTACCACCAGACGTTTTAAACATTTCTTTTTTACGACCAGTAATTTTCAAGAAACCATCTTCATCGATTATACCTTTATCACCTGTATGAAAATAGTCGCCAGTCATTACAGAATCCGTTTTTTCTTCATCTTTGTAGTAACCCATCATAACATTAGGGCCTTTGATTAAGATTTCACCGTCTTCTGCAATCTTGACTTCTACATTATCTATTGGTTTACCTACAGTACCAACTTTATAATGCTTGTCTCTATACATGCCAACACCAACTACAGGTGAGGTTTCTGTAAGTCCATAGCCTTCCATAACCTGCATTTTTGCAGCACCAAAAATTCTAGATAGACGTGGTTGAAGTGCTGCACTACCTGAAACCATAGTGGTTAGTTCGCCACCTAAAGCAGCTCGCCATTTACTAAAAATTATTTTATTGGCAATGCTGAGTTTAAATTCGTACCAAGCACCATTTGCCTTATATGGTTCCCATTTTTCACCTAATTCAACTGCCCAATAAAATAGTTTGTGCTTAATACCAGTAAGTTCATCTGCTTTAAGCATTATTTTATCAAATACTTTTTCGAGAAGTCTTGGTACTACACTCATAAGATGTGGCTTAATTTCCTTAGCGTTATCTCCAATTTTATCTAAGGCTTCGGCAAAATATATACTTGTTCCAGCATATTGGTATATATATATGAGTACACGTTCAAAAATATGACAGATAGGAAGAAAACTTAATATTCTTGTTTCTCCGTCAATTTTAGGTAGTCGCTTTGAAGCATCTAAAGCGTTGCTTGTAATATTCCAATGAGATAGCATTACACCTTTTGGTTTTCCTGTAGTACCTGAAGTATAAATAATTGTAGCTAAATCCTCAGCTTTTACAGCATCTTTTCTGGCTTCCACCTCATTTTGGTTACTATCATCCTTACCAAGCTCAAATAACTCAGAGTAATGTTTACAACCTTCAATATGATTAAAAGAATAAACCTCTTTTACTTTCGTATTTGCCTGAACCTTTCTGACTTTATCCAGAACTTCTTCGTCCGAAACAAAGCAGTATATAGATTCACTGTGATTTAGAACATACTCATAGTCTTCTGCAGAAATGGTTGGGTAAATAGGAATATTTTGAGCACCTGTTTGAAGTACTCCAATATCCATAATATTCCACTCTGTCCTGTTGGTTGAAGATATAACAGCTATTTTGTCATTTTTCTGTACACCAAGTCTTAATAGAGCTCTACTTACCGCATTGGCTTTATCAATGTATTCTTGAGTAGACATTGGTGTCCATTTGCCATTATATTTAGTGACCAAAGCTTTGGCATTTGGTTTATGTTTTAGTTGATAGTAAGGGAAATCAAAAAGGCGTTTAATGTCTGTCATAATCTAAAAATCAACAAAAAGAAATAGGGGTTTTTGCGAAAATAACAAATATAGGGTTAATTATTTTGGAGTATAAAAATAAATCGTATTAAAAGTTCTTTTTTGTTCTAACTAACTTTGATTCAATTTGATTGAAATAAAAAAGAGCTTCAATTATAGAAGCCCTTTTATTATGATACTTTTCACCCTAACTACTAACAAAATTTAAGCGATAACCCTAAGTGATTAAAAATATCGTTAGCAAAAAAGTATCAATGTACGTACAAATATAACAAATACTCTTTACCTAAGTAACTTAAAACTAGTTATTTTCAATCCATTCCTTAGCATTGGTAAATGCTTCAATCCATGGTGAAACTTGGTCTTGTCTACCATTAGGATAGTTAGCCCAGTTCCACTGGAAAATGGATCGTTCAATATGTGGCATGGTTACTAAATGTCTACCAGTTTTATCACACATCATAGCTGTGTTATAATCTGAACCATTAGGGTTGTGAGGGTATTCTGCATAAGCATATTTCCCTACAATATCATATTGGTTTTCATCTTTTGGTAAATTGAATTTTCCTTCACCATGACTGATCCAAACACCAAGCGTACTTCCTGCTAAAGACGATAACATAACAGAGTTATTCTCTTGAATTTTTACAGAAGTAAAAGCACTCTCATGCTTATGTGAATCGTTATGAACCATTTTGCCATGAACATCATGATCTGGATTGATGAGGTCTAATTCCATCCATAGTTGGCAACCGTTACAAATTCCAACAGATAAGGTGTCGTCTCTTTCAAAAAAGTTTTTGATGACTTTATTTGCTGTTTCATTATACTTTATAGCACCAGCCCAACCTTTAGCAGATCCTAAAACATCAGAGTTTGAGAAACCACCAACAGCACCAAGGAATTGAATATCTTCTAAAGTTTCACGACCAGAAATTAAATCGGTCATATGAACATCTTTAACATCAAAACCAGCTAAGTACATAGCGTTTGCCATTTCGCGTTCAGAATTACTTCCTTTTTCACGTAAGATAGCAGCTTTAGGTCTAGGTTTATTTGAATCTGTTTTTGGAAGTTGTCCAGTGAATTGTTTTGGAAATTCGAAATGTAAAGGTTGATTTTTGTAATTATCAAAACGTGTTTTAGCTAAACCATTAGCCGTTTGTTTATGGTCAAGTAGAAAAGAGGTTTTGTACCACATGTCTCTTAATCTCGAAATGGTCATAGTAAAGACTTCATTACTATTGATGATGCTAAGCACATCACTTTCCATAACCTTACCAATATTGTGGAAATCAATTTTAGCATCAGATAATACAGTTTCGATACTCTTATCTTTAGCCTGAATTACAATTCCTGAGTTTTCAGCAAAAAGTAATTTGAAAGAATCTTTTTCAGCTAAAGCCGTTAAATCTAGTTCAGCTCCAACATTGTTGTCTGCAAAACATAGTTCTAGTAAGGTTGTAATTAGACCACCTGAAGCGACATCGTGTCCAGCGACAATTTTACCGTCTAATATTAATTGTTGAATGGTATTGAAAACCGTTTTTACATAATCAGCACTTTTAACGGTTGGCGCTTCGTTACCAATTTTATTGACTACTTGAGCAAAAGAACTTCCACCTAATTTAAAGTTGTCTTGAGATAAGTTGATATAGTAAATATCACCTTCATTCTTTTGGAACACAGGTTCAACTACTTTGTTAATATCAATACAGTTTGCAGCAGCTGAAATTATAACTGTACCTGGAGAAATAACATCACCATCAGGATATTTTTGCTTCATAGAAAGCGAATCTTTTCCTGTTGGTACATTAATGCCTAAATCGATAGCAAATTCTGAAACCGCCTTTACAGCTTCATATAAACGTGCATCTTCACCTTCATTCTTGCATGGCCACATCCAGTTTGCAGAAAGTGAAACATTCTTCAAGCCATCTTTTAATGGAGCCCAAATAATGTTAGTTAAGGCTTCTGTAATAGAGTTGCGGCTACCAGCCACAGGATCTATTAATCCGGAAATAGGCGAGTGGCCAATTGAGGTAGCAATACCTTCTTTACCTTTATAATCTAATGCCATTACACCAACATTGTTCAATGGCAGTTGTAATGGTCCTGCACACTGTTGCTTGGCAACTTTACCACCAACACAACGGTCTACTTTATTGGTTAGCCAATCTTTACAGGCAACAGCTTCTAGCTGTAAAACTTGGTCTAAATAATCGTAAAAATTATCTCTGTTGTAAGACACATCACTGTAGTCTTTTTCAATCGTATGATCTGTCATTATAGTTTTTGGAGAACTACCAAACATGTCTTCCAGAGCCAAATCCATTGGTTTGTCTCCATTATTTTCAGACTCAAATGTAAAACGGTGTTTTCCGGTAACTTCACCAACATCATATATAGGTGAACGTTCTCTGTCGGCAATTTTATGAAGAACTTCTAAATGCTTATCACCAATCACTAGTCCCATACGTTCTTGAGACTCATTACCAATAATTTCTTTTGAAGAAAGCGTTGGATCACCAACAGGTAATTTGTCTAAATCGATTTTTCCACCAGTATCTTCAACAAGTTCAGATAAACAGTTTAGATGACCACCAGCACCATGATCGTGAATAGAAACAATAAAGTTTTCATCACTTTCTACCATGCCACGAACAGCATTGGCAGCACGCTTTTGCATTTCTGGGTTAGAACGCTGAACGGCATTTAGCTCGATACCAGAATCGAATTCACCAGTATCAGCAGATGATACAGCAGCACCTCCCATACCAATTCTATAATTATCACCACCAAGAATAACGATTTTGTCACCTGCTTTTGGTATATCTTTTATGGCTTGGTCTGCTTTGCCGTAACCAATACCACCAGCTTGCATAATCACTTTGTCGTAACCAATCTTATCATTGTTTTCTTGATGTTCGAAGGTTAAAACAGAACCACAAATTAATGGCTGACCGAATTTATTTCCGAAATCTGAAGCTCCATTAGATGCCTTAATTAGAATATCCATAGGAGTTTGGTACAACCATTTACGTTCAGGAAATGCCTTTTCCCAAGGACGTTCTTCTTCTAAACGTGAATACGATGTCATGTAAACAGCTGTTCCTGCTAAAGGAATAGAACCTTTACCACCAGCAAGTCTATCTCTAATTTCTCCACCAGAACCTGTAGCAGCACCATTAAAAGGCTCTACAGTTGTTGGGAAATTATGTGTTTCTGCTTTTAAAGAAATTACAGATTCAAAATCTTTGGTTTGGTAATATTCAGGAACATCAGCACGTTTTGGAGCAAATTGTTCTACAACAGGACCTTTAATAAAAGCTACATTGTCTTTATATGCGGAAACAATATCATTAGGATTTTGTTTTGATGTTTCCTTAATCATTTTGAATAATGACGTCGGCTTTTCTTCTCCATCAATAACAAAAGTTCCGTTGAAAATTTTATGACGACAGTGCTCTGAGTTCACTTGTGAGAAGCCAAATACTTCAGAGTCTGTTAGAGGTCGTCCTATTTTTTTAGAAACACCTTCTAAGTATTCAATTTCTTCATCACTTAGTGATAAACCTTCCTGTTGGTTGTATGCCGAAATATCTTCAATATCAAGAATAGCTTCAGGTTGAATATTTATGGTGAAGATGTCTTGATTTAAGCTTGAAATTTTTTCAGAAATCATTGGGTCGTACCCTTTGAAATCTTCTGAAACAGCTGTGAATTCCTCAATACGTAAAATACCAGAAATCCCCATATTTTGAGTGATTTCTACAGCATTGGTACTCCAAGGAGTAATCATTGCGGCTCTTGGGCCAACAAAAAAAGCATCTAATGATGCTTGTTCTATTTTTGGCTGGTCGCCAAATAACCATGTCAATTTTGAAATGGTTTCAGTTGATAATTCTTTTGTGGCTTGAACAGCGAAAACTTTGCTGTTTTGGTTTCCAAAGAAATGAATCATTAGAGTGTTGTGTTTGGTGTGAAAAATAAAAACACAAAGTTAATTCATTTTGAAATAATGAGACTATAAAAAAGAATTCAATTAGTAGACTTATTCAACATGTTTTAAACAAAAAAAGCAGCTCAATTTTGAACTGCTTTTTAATAATATTAATCTTTGATTAGTTCTTAATCAATTTTTTGCTTACAGATGAATTGTTTTGTGTCAATTTCAAAATATAAACACCAGATTTTAATGTTTGTACATTGATGCTATCTGAAGAATTGATTTGAGTTTTTAAAACTCTTTTTCCTAATATGTCATAAATTTCAACAATAGTATTTTCGTTAGATGCTAAATTAATGTACAATTTAGACTTAACAGGATTTGGGTAAATTGAAGAAGTATCAAGGCCATTATCGGCAATACTTAACGAAGAATAACATGTCCAAGATAAATCATCGATACCAACTCTTGCATTTCCTGAATCATTATCTGATATTTCAACTGTAATCATTCCGTCTACATTAATATTGCTAATTGTAGTTGTTTGTTGGGTATCACTGTAAGGAATTGTTCCTACTACATTGCCGTTAACTATAACATCAAGATTTCCATCAGTTCCAGAGAAAATTCTTTGTGTTGTAACGGTAAGGCTTCCAATACCACCATTTACAGTAGGGGAGGTTAAAATACCTAAGTCAGAACTACCTCTATAATCTATGAGTATGGCTCTGTTGTTAATGGTTTGGTCAGTTCGTGCTTCGGTAGCATTCCATGTTCCATTAGATCCTGTCCAAGTTCTATCGGTATATTGTGAGCTATTTGCAGGAATATTTTCAAAATCTTCTACAACACAATCACTTCCTGGTGTACCCGTTTCAGTCGTTGTACCATTTACAGAATTACTTTGATTTGATTCATTTCCTGCAGCGTCAATAGCGATAATATAAAATGAATATGTAGTTTCTGGAGTTAGGTTAATAACAGTTGCAGTATTCGTAGTTACGTTAGTATTAAAAACACCATCTACATAAACATCATAAGATTCTACAGCAACATTATCGGTAGAGGCTGTCCAGCTGAGATCGATAGACGTTGAAGCCTCATTTGTCACAATTAAATTTGTTGGAGCTGTAGGATCTTCAGTATCTTGAGTAGTTACCCAAATTGCATCTACCCATTCTGGATGATCAACAAAAGGATTTCTATTGCCTTGATGATTGTAGTAAATGTTATTGTTACGGTCGATCTCTTTTTGAGATACAGGATCATTTTGATGCCATGTTAAAAGAATACTCAAAAAAGGATCATCAAGAACTTTATCAGAGCTACCATCAAACATATCATAACTTCCCCAACTACTCACTTGATCCTCATATCGTGTTACAAAATAGAAATAAATACGAGCAATATCTCCTTTAAACTCATCTATAGGTTCAAAAACAGTATTAGTATAGCCCGCAGAATAACCACTGTTAAGGTTACCTCCAAGCTTAGAACCATTTTGAGTTGGATTAGAAATACCACTTTGGCTTACTAATTGACTATCATCAACCACGCCAAAAGGATAATTACTTCTAAAACCATTTACGCGACCATCTGTAGGTAAAAGGTGGTGCGCATCGCTACGCATTGGTAAGTTTTGACTAAAAACAGATTGAGGAATAACGTGTTCTTTGTTGTAACAATCTCCTTCGCCACTATAATTTCCACATTCATCACTAACAGGTGAAAATGTATAAGGGTCTGATCCTGTTGGGTTTTCTGAATAAGGATCTAAAATGGTGTTACTTCCTGTTTCATAGTAATTGTCCAAATCATAAGATGCTATAAAACCATCCATTGCATCATAACCTTGGTCGTTATGATTATCTATGATATTGTGAAGCTGTGTCTTTAATGTGTAACCAGTTCCTGTTGCACTATCATAATATCCTGAAGGAATTTGGGCAAATGCTAAGGTTGAAAAAACTAGAGTGATTAATAAAGTGTAGAATTGTTTCATCTATTTGGGTTTATTTTTTCTTTTCTAATAATGCCATATAAAATCCGTCAAAACCAGATTTATAGGCTAATATTTTATTGTCTTTTACAAAAGTAAAGTCTTTTCCGGCTTCGGATGTTAAGAATTTATCAATTTGATTTTGATTCTCTGAAGGCAATACAGAACATGTAGCATAAACCATTTTTCCACCTGGTTTAACCATTTTTGAGTATTGCTCTAAGATTTCTTTTTGTGTTTTTTTGATATTATCAACAAACTCTGGTTGTAATTTCCATTTAGAATCTGGATTTCTACGTAAAACACCTAAACCAGAACATGGAGCATCAATTAATAAACGGTCGGCTTTACCATAAAGTTTTTTTATAGGTTTTGTAGAGTCAATGACTTTCATTTCTATATTATGAACGCCATTGCGACGAGCTCTAACTTTAAGCTTTTTTAGTTTACTCTCATAGATATCCATAGCAATAACTTGGCCTTTGTTCTCTAGTAGTGAAGCTAAATGCAAGGTTTTACCACCTGCACCAGCACAAGAATCAACGACTTTCATTCCTGGTTTTACATCTAAAAAATCGGCTACTAATTGCGATGACGCGTCTTGAACCTCAAACCAGCCTTCCTTAAAAGCCTCAGTCATAAAAACGTTAGCGCGCTCTTTTAGTTTTAGAGCATAAGGATAGTTGGAAAGAAATTCTGTCTCAATGTTTTCGGATTGTAATTTGAGTTGTAAATCTTCCTTAGTTGTTTTAAGCGTGTTGACTCTAAGAATAACGTCTGCCTGTTCGTTTTGCATCGCTAATTCTTTAGTCCATACGTCAGCGCCTAATTCTTTCTCACCTAATTCATCAATCCAATCTGGAATAGACTCCCTATATTTTCTGATTTTAGACAATTCATCAAAACGCCCTTTGATTTTACGAGTTGGAGTATCCGTGAAGTATTTCCAATCTGGAAGTTTAATACCTTTAAGTGTTGCCCAAACTGCAAAGATTCTCCATAGGTTATCTCTGTCAAACGGAGCTTTTACATCAGCAATTTCAGCATAAAGTCTTTTGTAGCGAACGATTTCATAAACTGTTTCGGCAACAAAACCTCTATCTCTGCTTCCCCAACGCTTATCGCGTTTTAGCAATTGTTGTATAACTTTATCAGCATATTCACCTTCATTGAAGATTTTGTGTAAACCATCAATAACCGCAAAGCATAAATTTCTATGTAATCTCATTGCAAAAAATTAGCATGCAAAGGTAGTATAAAAGTTGGGAAGTGCTACAGTATTGAGGTAAAGTCTTTTTTAATTTAAAAAAATAAAGAACAAGTTTTTGCTCGTTTAAGCATCTCAATTAAATTGCAGTAATTTCTTAAATATAATTTGGAAGAAAAGAAGATAATAGAACAACTAAAGGAAAGAAATACAGCTGTATTTTCTCAACTTATTGATGATTATCAACAAAAGGTTTTTGGTACATGTATATCTTTTGTGCCAAATAAGGAAGATGCCGAAGATTTGGTACAAGAAGTGTTTTTAGAAGTTTATAATTCAATCTCTAAATTCAAAGGAAATTCTAAGCTCTCTACTTGGATATATAAAATTACCACTAACAAATGCTTAGAGTTTATTAGGAAAAAGAACACAAAAAAACGAACAGGTTTTTTAAAGCCTTTGTTTGGCGAGGATTTCTCAATAGATAAGACGAATTATTTTACTGAATTTAATCATCCAGGTTTTTTACTAGAGAACAAAGAACTAAACGAAACGTTATTTAAAGCTATTAATAGTTTGCCAGAAAGTCAGGCTTCCGTTTTTACATTACATAAGATTGATGGAAAAAGTTATCAGGAAATTGCAGATATAACTGATAAGAGTGTGTCTTCGGTAGAGTCACTTATGTTTAGGGCAAAGAAAAACCTTCAGCAATTATTATACGGCTATTACAAAAATGAAATTTAGCACAAGTTTTTTATAACTTTTGCATCTAAATAACAAATGATTTATGATGAAAGATACTGAGTTAAACAAAAAAATAAAAGCTACGCTAAATGTAGCTGATACTATCCAGGAGGTCAAGGTGTCTCCTTTTCTTAAGGATAGAATATTAAACAATTTAAACACTGAGATTGATGAATCTCAAAATGTTTGGGCTTGGTTTACTCCTAAGTTTCAGTTAGCAACTTTAATAGTAGTTATTTTACTAAATGTATATGCATACAAGGTACTGACTTCGGATAATTATAATACAACTGTTGAAGAGTTTGTAGATACTTACGATTTTGGGGATGAAACATATACATCTATTTTTAATTAGTTGAGTTATGAAAAAACAAACCATATTATACATATTACTTATTGTTCTTTTTATTTCTAATGCGTTTTTTGTTTTTCATCATTTAACAAGCCAAGGAGATAAAGATCACAAGCCACGCTTTTCTATGGTAGAAGAGTTAAACTTTAACCAAGAGCAACAAGAGGCTTATAACAAAATGCGAAGTGAGCATTTTGATAAAATGAAATCCTATTCTAAAAGAATTGGTGAGTTAAAAGAGGAAATGTATTCTAATACTGGAGAAGATGAAGTATCTAAAGTGTTCCTAGACTCAGTAATAGATTTAATTGCAATAGAAGAGAAAAATAAAGACTTGGAAATGTATAAGCATTTTAGAGATGTAAGAGAAATATGTAACGATGAACAGAAAGTGCAACTCTCTAAAATTATAAACGATGCTATAAAGCGTCATGGTAAAAGAGGAAAGTCTAAAAAAAGAGATTGAGATAAGTTTATAATTTGTCTTTAAGTAGGCAATTATAGACGTATTATTTGATTGATTATTGTTAATATGAAAAGCTTTGCGGTAATATCGTAAAGCTTTTATATTTTTAGGGAAAATTGAAAGTATGAAGGTTTTACTGGGTTGTTTGTTGCTATTTGGGTTCTGTTCTTGTAAATCAGACGAACCTTTAAAACAAAGAAATTTTTCAAAGGTTGAAGTAGAAACTTTGTTGCAAGATTCATTATTGAATGTAAGGGCATTGGAGATAAATGAAGGTAGAGTAGTTGCTGCAACTTCAAATGGAGACATTTATCAAAATGTTGGATTTAGTAAACAGTTTGATTATGGGAAGTACTGGCAAACAACAGAAGATTCCTTACTTAACAACAACTTTAGAGCTTTGGCTTTCCAAGGTGATTATACTTATACATTATCAATTGGTAATCCTGCAAAATTATTTCAAGGAGGACACTTAGTGTATTATGAAAATAATGAAAAAGCCTTCTACGACTCCATGGACTTTTGGAACGACCAAGAAGGTATTGCCATTGGTGACCCAACAGATGATTGTATGAGTATAATCATTACCAGAGATGGAGGTGAGACTTGGAGGAAATTATCTTGTGATGATTTACCAAAAGCAAAAGAAGGTGAGGCAGCTTTTGCAGCTAGTGACACTAATATTTCAATAGTTGGAGACCATACTTGGGTAGCCACTGGAGGCAAAGTTAGTAGAATTTTATACTCGCCAGATAAAGGTAAAACATGGGAAGTTTATGATACACCAATTGTTCAAGGTGCAGCAACTACAGGTATGTATTCCATAGACTTTTATGACGAGAATAATGGTTTTGCCATTGGTGGTGATTATACAAAGCCTAATGATACTTTAAACAACAAAATAAAAACAACAGATGGTGGCAAAACTTGGCAAGTGGTAGCTAATGGCAAAGGACCAGGTTATAGAAGCTGTGTTCAGTACATCCCAAATTCTAATGCTAAGGAATTAGTGGCTATAGGTTTTAAAGGTATTGACTATAGTAATGACTCTGGAGAAACATGGAAGCATCTAAGTGATGAAGGTTTTTATACGATAAGATTTTTAAACGATTCTGTAGCTTATGCAGCAGGAAAAGGACGTATAAGTAAACTGACTTTTAGAGAATAAAAAAGAGACGCTATGGTCTCTTTTAATTAGTTTCGTCTGTTTTGTCTACGTTCTCTAAACTCTTTTAATCTATCCAAAAGTTTCTGATTGAATTGGTCTTCTGCTACTTTGAGCATAATTATTTTTTTAGCAGATATAACCGTTTTTAAGTCTTCTACAAGCTCTAATTTAGCGTTATGCATTTCTGTTTCTGCTTCAAGAAGTTTTTCTAAGATTTCACCAGCACGTTTATCACTGACATCTCCTTGACGCATTTCTCTTTTTAAGGGTCTTAAATCTTCAGATTTAATCTTTTCTACTTTAGCTTCAAATTCATTATAAATTGGCCAAAATTGTTGTGCTTCTTCCGAGGTTAATTCTAATTTATCAGTAATGAAAGCTATTTTTTGAGCTTTTATTTTTTCTTGAATTTCACCACCTCGTTGTGCAAAACCAGAGAAGCTTACAAGTAGAATTAGTATTGGGATTAATCGTTTCATTATAATGTTTTTATTGTTGTAAAATTGTTTCAATATCTGTGTTTTCTAAAAGATATGATTCTAAATTTTCTTCCTTGTACTCTGTTTCTATTAAAGTGAAATCTTCTTCAAGAATATCTGCATTAACCAACAACTCTGCTAGTTCGTAACTGTCTAAATCGCTATTTTTAAAATAGGTTTCAACCATTTCTGCAGACAACTCTTGTGTTTTACCTTCACTATTCATGAAAATAGAGACCATTAATAATAGAGAAGCTGCAATACCACTGACATAATAAAATACTTTTCTAGTATTTAATTTTCTTACAGGCTTATCCTTTATCTTATTTAAGATTTTGCCATCTAATGATTCAAAATAACCCTCAGGTATTGTAAAGCCAGAATCATTAATGCCTTCATTGGTTTCTTTCTCATTTAAACGCTCAAGGAGTTTGTCTTCAAAAGATTGAAAATAGTTATCAGGTGTTTTAAAACCATTAGAATTGATGTTATGTAATTTTTCTTTTTTCATTTATACTTTGACTTCAAAATAATAAAATGGTTTAATCTGAAGTTAAAAAGCTTTCTATTTTTTTTACTGCTATATGATATGAGGCCTTAAGTGCTCCTTCGCTTGTCTCTAATATTTCGGACATTTCTTTGTATTTCATATCATCAAAATACTTCATGTTAAAAACAAGTTGCTGTTTTTGAGGAAGTGATGCTATAGCTTTTTGTAACTTTAGCTGAATGTCATCACCTTCAAAATAAACATCTGCAGCCAGATTATTTATAGCCAAATTTTGATGCTCTTCGTTGGTAATTTGTAATCTCTTAGCATTTCTATTTATATGTGTTATAGATTCGTTTGTAGCAATACGATATAGCCAAGAGTATAATTTGCTGTCTCCTTTAAATTTGTCAATGCTTCGGTATACCTTTATGAAGGTATTTTGTAAAACATCATCTGCATCGTCATGAGAAATTACAATCTTACGGATATGCCAATATAAGCGCTCTTTATAGAGACTTAGAAGTTCTCTAAAAGCCGTTTCTTTAGATTTAGGATCTTGAAGACGTAGTATGAAATCCGTTTCGTTTGTCAAGCAAGTTATTTTAGTATTTAGACCATTGAAGTTAGCAAAAGTTTAATGCCGAAAAAATTAATTTCACTTTACGTTTTTAAGTAATTGATTAACAATGCTTTAATTTTATTTTTATCGATAAAATGCAAAAAAACACGACAAAAAGCATTTTTTTCTTGTTTTGTAGATTTATTTGTCATATGTTTGACACAGCTTAACCTATTAATCGTTATCAGTTTCCCCAAATCTGGTAACAATAATGAAAAGGATGCATTAAATATGCATCCTTTTTTAATGGTATTGATTCTTCTATTTAGCTGATGTTTTTGTTGTTACCACGATTAAATTTTTAGAATGTTTCTAAAAAATCGTACATTGTTCTGTTCTATTTCAGAAGATTTTATGCAATGAAAATTTATTCCCTACTGTTTTCACTTTTTTTTTCTACCTATATTTTTTCTCAGGTAGGAGTAGGTACAACCGAACCAAAAAGCACATTGGATATTAATGGTAATTTATCTGTTAAAGTTGTTAGCTTAACAGGAAATAGTACAGGTAATCAGTCAAATGCAGGTACTACTGTAGAAATAGATGATGGAGTTTATATTTCAGTTAATCCTCAAGTTCAAGACGATACTTTTGAATTGCCTGATCCTTCAGAAGTTCCTGGGCGAATATATTTTATCAGAAATGTGAATCCTACAAATACAGTGACAGCAAAGATAGTTACAGATACAGGTCAATTTTTTTCTTCAGGTAGTACTACCAGTGGTTCAAATGAGATATACCTATATGAAAGTGGAAGTGATTTACGTAAAAGTGTTATCGTGATTAGTGATGGAGCTAACTGGACCTATTTTTTTGGTTTGCTTTAGTATAACTAGAAGCTAATAGCTAATCAAAACTTTGCATCGCAACAAGTTTCTTATAAGCACCATTTTTAGCTAATAGCTCAGTATGTGTTCCTTGCTCCACGATTTCACCCTTTTGCATTACTACAATTAAGTCTGCATTTTGAATTGTAGACAGTCTATGCGCAATAACAATTGAGGTTCTGTTTTTCATCATATTTTCTAGAGCATCTTGTACTAGGCGTTCGCTTTCTGTATCTAATGCAGAGGTTGCTTCATCTAAAATCATTATTGGTGGATTCTTTAATACAGCTCTGGCTATACTAATACGTTGTTTTTGTCCACCAGACAATTTATTACCAGAATCTCCAATATTTGTATTAATACCTAGTGGTAATTCTTTTACGAATTCCCAAGCATTAGCAATTTTTAAGGCATCAATTATCTCATCATCTGTAGCATCTTCTTTACCTAATAACACATTGTTTTTGATTGTATCATTAAATAAAATTGAATCTTGGGTCACAAGTCCCATTAAGTTGCGTAAAGAATGTTTTGTAAGATCCTTTATGTTTTCTCCGTCAATAGAAATACTTCCTTCGTTAACATCATAAAAACGCGTTACAAGGTTGGCTATAGTACTTTTGCCACTTCCAGATTGACCAACTAAGGCCACACTTTTTCCTTTAGGAACAGTAAGTTGAAAGTTTTTAAGCACTAAATCTTCTTCATATTTAAAAGAGATTTTGTTTAGCTTTATTTCTGATGTAAATTCCTTTTTCTGTTTTGCATTAGGAATATCTTTAAGAGGAGACAAAGTATCCAATATTTCTAAAATTCTATCTGCTGCAGCATTACCTGCTTTTACTTGGTAACTTGCTTTACTTATAGCTTTTGCTGGTGTCAATATTTGCCAAGCTAAGCCTATATAACCTATAAAAGCACCGCCAGACAAAGTTCTTTCAACCAAAACCATACTGCCTCCGTACCACAATAGTGTTGCTATAGTAATTATTCCTAAAACTTCACTTGTAGGTGAGGCCAAGTTTTGGCGATTCATTAAAATGTTTGAAAAATTATAAAATCTATTAGTTGACTCTTGAAATTGGTCGTTGAAACGTTTTTCGGCATTAAATCCCTTTATAACTTTTAACCCGCTTAATGTTTCTTCTAAAGTTGATAAAAACACTCCTTGTTCATTTTGAACACGAGCCGATTTTTTCTTTAAACTCTTGCCAATTCTTGAAATTATAAAACCAGAAATAGGAATAAATAAGAATACAAAAATAGTGAGTTTAACAGATATCAAAAACATCGCTATTATTGCAAATACAATTGTAAGTGGTTCTTTTACAATAAGCTCTAAAATCGAAAGTAATGAGTTCTTTACTTGATTAACATCACCTGAAATCCTTGCTATAATATCGCCTTTCTTCTTTTCTGAATAATAGGAAATAGGTAAATTTATTACTTTTTCATAAATCTCATTTCTTAAGCCTTTTAGAACTCCATTTCTAAGAAAAGTGATAAAATATAGACCTAGATAATTGAATAAGTTCTTTAATAAAAACAATGAGATTATTAGAATAATCATATACAATAAAGAGCGTTGAGGCCCATATTGTTCAGTTGTTGTTGTAATAAAATAATTTATCGAATCTTCAGTATAACGTTTTAAATCACCAATTCCATTGTATAAAGGTTTGGTGGTAACTTTCTTACCATCACCAAAGAGCACATTAATCATAGGCATGAGCGATAGCATGGCTAACGTGCTAAAGAGTGCGTAAAAAATATTAGAAATGATATTTAAAATTCCATAACGTTTATATGGAACAATAAATCTTGATAATTTTTTTAAATAATACATTAGTTACAATTTCATATCCTTTAGGATAGCGTCAATCTTACTTTCCAATAACTGCTCCGTTGTTGCAAAAGCAGACACATTGTCAAGATCTGTATTGACACTGATGTAGAATTTAATTTTAGGCTCAGTACCACTTGGTCTCAGAGCTATTTTGCTACCTTCTTCTGTATAATAGATTAAGACATTAGATTTTGGTACATCTATAGTTGTTTCTTCTAAAGTTTGAAGGTTTTTAGAAATTGAAGTTTGGTAATCTTCAATTAGTACCACTTTTTCACCATTAATTTCTTTTAAAGGATTGTTTCTGGCATCAACCATCATTTGTTTGATTTCTGCAGCACCTTCAATTCCTTTTTTAGTAAGCGATATTAATCGCTCTTTAAAGAAACCATGCTCAACATATAGATCTATTAGTTTTTCGTATAAAGTTTTGCCTTCTGCTTTAGCTTGTGCTGCAATTTCGCAAGCTAAAAGGGTAGAGGTTACAGCATCTTTATCGCGCACAAAATCACCAACCATAAAACCAAAACTTTCTTCACCACCACCAATAAAATCTTGTTCAGGGAAGTCTTTTATCATTTTGGCAATCCATTTAAAACCTGTTAAGCCGATTTTACATTCTACATTGTAAGCATTCGCTAAAACAGACATCATTGGAGTAGATACAATCGTAGAACCTACAAACTGATTACCATTAATTTTTCCTTCTTTTTCCCATTGTTTTAAAAGAAAATCGGTCATTAAAACCATAGTTTGGTTACCATTCAGAATCACCAATTCGTTTTCTAAGTTTCTAACCACAACACCTAATCTGTCGCAATCAGGATCTGTACCAATAACAATATCTCCATCTACTTTCTCAGCTAATTTCATAGCCATTTTTAAGGCTTCTGGTTCTTCTGGATTTGGAGAAACAACTGTAGGGAAATCTCCATTTGGATCTTTTTGTTCTTCAACAATATTTACATTGGTATAACCAGCACGTTTTAGAGTTTCTGGTATTGCCATAATTGAGGTACCATGAAGCGATGTAAAAACAATGTTTAAATTTTCTTTAGCTTCTGTAGAGGTATTAAAACTTCCATTTTTTATAGAAGCATCAATAAAAACATCATCAATGGCTTTGCCTATATATTCAATTAAATCTGAATTTGCTTCAAACTTAATCTCAGAATAATCTAGTTTGTTTATTTCTGCAATAATTTCTCCATCTTGAGGTGGAACTAATTGACCTCCATCTTGCCAATACACCTTATAGCCATTGTATTCTGGTGGATTGTGAGAAGCTGTTAGTACAATACCGCAATGACAACCCAAATGCTTAAGTGTAAAAGAAAGCTCTGGTGTAGGTCTTAAATCTTCGAATAAATAAACCTTAATGCCATTAGCAGAAAACACATCAGCAACCACCTTTCCGAAGGTTTTACTATTGTGTCTACAATCGTAAGCAATGGCTACTTTTATCTGTTCACCAGAAAAAACCTGATTTAAATAATTACTAAGTCCTTGAGTGTTTTTGCCTAATGTATACTTATTGATTCTGTTAGTACCAAGACCCATTATGCCTCGCATTCCACCAGTACCAAACTCTAAGTTTTTGTAAAAACTTTCTTCCAGTCCTTTAGGATCTGAAGCAATCATGTTTTTAATTTTGTCTTGAGTATCTTGGTCAAAAGTTGGTGTTAGCCAAGTATTTACGCGTTCTAATATTTCTGGTTTTATATAAATCATAAGTAAAAAGTATTATTATACAAATGTAAAAAATCTTAGGCTTGCAAGATTGAATCTTAGGGATTATTACGCTTATTCAGATACATTTAATGCTTCCTTAATATAGTAACGTTGTTGTTGACGTTTAGATCGTAAAATAAGTTCACCCAAAAAACCTGCGATAAATAATTGCGATCCTATAATCATTGTTGATAGTGCAATGTAAAACTGAGGTCTGTCTGTAATAAGTCTTCCTGTTGGATTAAAAAACAATTTGTCTAAACCTAAATATAAAGAAAAGCCAAAACCAATGATAAACATTATAACACCAAGAGCACCAAAGAGGTGCATTGGACGTTTACCAAAGCGCGAAATAAACCAAATGGTTATAAGATCTAAAAAACCATTGATAAAGCGATTCATCCCAAACTTGGTATGGCCATATTTTCTGGCTTGGTGTTTTACAATTTTTTCACCAATGTTGATAAAACCAGCATTTTTAGCTAGTACAGGAATGTAACGATGCATCTCGCCATAAACATCAATATGTTTTACAACTGTATTGCTGTAAGCTTTAAGTCCGCAGTTAAAATCGTGAAGTTTCACTCCAGAAGTTCTTCGTGCAGCCCAATTGAAAAGTTTAGATGGTAAATTTTTAGAAATGACGGAGTCGAAACGTTTCTTTTTCCAACCAGAAACAAGGTCATAACCTTTGTTGGTTATCATGTCATACAACTCAGGAATTTCATCAGGATTATCCTGAAGATCAGCATCCATAGTAATAACAACATCTCCTTTGGCAGCAGCAAAACCAGCATGTAAGGCTTGGGATTTTCCAAAGTTTTTTAAAAACCGAATGCCTTTGACACAAGCATTAGTTTTAGCAAGTTGCGAAATTACTTCCCAAGAGGTATCTGTACTGCCGTCGTCTATAAATAGAATTTCGTATGAAAACGAATTGGATTGCATCACAGATACAATCCAATCGTGTAGTTCTTTTAAAGATTCTTCTTCGTTAAGTAGTGGTATAACTACTGATATATTCATATTTTGAAAACTCTAATTTATAGACTTCAAAAATAAACGAAATTATTTAAGCAGCGTGTGGGTCAGACTTTTTAACCACTAGAGCAATTATTAAACCTGCAACACTAAATCCAACAAGTTGGTATGCAATAGATTTTAGAGAATTAGTTATAGTGAAGAAACTTCCTTGAGCCTCCAATTGTTCTAGAGTTTTATCTATTGTTTCTTGAGGAGCTCCCCAATTTTCCATCATTTTTAGTTGAGATTCTATAATCTTTTCTTGTAGTATTGCTGCAGCTTCAGGATCAACAAAATTAAAAATAATTAAGCCTATAATTGCAGGAATTGTAATTCCTATAGCTACAGTGATGAAGAAAGCGGTAAAAGCATCTTTAAAAGAAATATATCCTCCTAATATACTTCTTGCTTTTACTGATGAAATTACTCCAAAAATTATTACTAATACCATTTGGCTAATTCCAAACCACCATTTTGTAAAAAGATCTAAATAAGCAGCATATCCTATTACTGTTAACGAAGATAGGATTAATGCTAAATAGATACCGTATTGAGTAGCTGAAGATTTATATGATTTTTCCATAATTAAGGTTAATTTTGTTAGTTAATGTTTAGTTAGTATTCAAAGATACTAATTTGTTACATCAAAATATGAAATAAAAATTCTCAAAAAGATTGTAGAATTACAAAATTTACTTAAATTTGCACCTCGAAAAAATCGAAATTATTTAAAGCAAGTAGCGATGAAAGCAGGAATACATCCAGAAAATTATAGAGTAGTAGCATTCAAAGACATGTCTAACGATGACGTTTTTTTAACTAAGTCTACTGCAGAGACAAATGAAACTATTGAGGTTGATGGTGTTGAATATCCATTAGTAAAATTGGAAATTTCTAGAACTTCTCATCCTTATTACACTGGTAAATCTAAATTAGTAGATACAGCTGGTCGTATTGATAAATTCAAAAATAAATACGCTAAGTTTAAGAAATAATCTTAGTCGTTTAGATATTTTAAAAAGCCTTTCTTTTGTAGAAAGGCTTTTTTTATTTTTACATAAATTCAATTTGAAATGAACTACATACTTTTTGACGGACCTTACAGAGATAATCTCTTACCTTTTACATATACCAGACCAATGGCTGAAATTAGAGTAGGTATTTTAACGATTCGTCAGAAATGGGAATCATTCTTAGAATACACCACTACAACAGTTACGGAAGATTATTTGTCAGATAAGTTTCCAATGGTAGAAATGGAAGAGAATATAATGATTAATGCGTCCTTTTTACCAAACACTGAAGTTGTAGAAGTAATTAAAAACTTAAGTGATAACCAAGCACTATTTAAAGGAGAAGATGTTATCGCGTTTTTTGCCAAAGAAGGTGAAGAGGTGAGTGATTTTTCAAATTTTGAGGCTGTTGAATTTGAAGGTGATATCTTGAAAATTGAAAATACTTGGGATATTTTTTCTAAGAATGGAGATGCTATAGAAGAGGATTTTAATCTTATTACAAATGGAAGAAAATCCGAGCCTATTCCTGCTACGGTAAAAACCTTAAATCCTGAGAATATTTTTATAGAAAAAGGGGCAAAACTTAATTTTGTAACACTAAACGCAAGTTCAGGGCCAATTTATATAGGCAGAGATGCAGAAATTATGGAAGGTACAGTTGTTAGGGGACCTTTGGCGCTTTGTAATAATTCTACCCTTAAATTAGCAACAAAAATATATGGACCAACTACAGTAGGACCACATAGCAAAGTAGGAGGCGAAGTAAACAATTCAGTAATATTTGGATACTCTAACAAAGGACACGATGGCTTTTTAGGAAACTCTGTTTTAGGTGAATGGTGTAACATAGGAGCAGACTCAAACAATAGTAACCTTAAAAATAATTATGCTGAAGTGAGACTTTGGAATTACCAAACAGGTGGATTTGCTAAAACAGGCCTACAGTTCTGTGGACTAATGATGGGAGACCATAGCAAATGTGGTATCAATACGATGTTTAATACTGGTACGGTTGTTGGAGTAAGTTCTAATATCTTTGGAAGTGGATTTCCACGAAATTTTGTACCGAGTTTTTCTTGGGGAGGCAGTAAGGGTTTTGTAACGTATAAAACCAATAAAGCTTTTGAAGTTGCTGAAGTGGTAATGGGAAGACGTAATGAGGAATTTACAGATATTGATAAGGCTATTTTAGAGCATGTTTTCGAAGAAACAAAGCAGTACAGAAGAGAGTAACAATAAATATTTACAAATGAAAACCAAATTTACCTTACTTACAGTTTTATTGAGTTTTACTTTCGGATTTTCACAGAGTGAAGATGTTGAAGTGAAAAAATTGAAGATTAATACAGAGTTAGATCATTTTGCTGCTCGTGTGGTTGGTGATAAAGTTTTTTTTAGCCACAACCTTACTACTAAAAGAGGTCGGCCGATAAAGGACAAGTACGATGGTTTTATTTACATTATGTACGAAGCACCATTAAGCGATGATGGTGAAATTAAAGATGAACAGCCAATTGTAAAAACAGAATTGGGACGTTTTAATATGTCTTCGGCAACCTTTTCAAAAGATGGTAAGTATATGTACTTTACAACCAATCAAATTGATAAAGGCACTAACAAGTTAAAGGGTGTGGAAACCTATAACTTACAAATTCAGCGTGCCGAATATGAAGAAGGTAAAGGTTGGACAAATTTTGAAACATTATCATTTTGCGAACCAGATCACAACTATGCGCATCCAGCATTGAGTCCAGATGGAAATACGCTTTATTTCATTGCTGACATAAAAGGAACTAAAGGAAAGTCAGATTTATACAAGGTTTCAGTTTCTAATCACAAAACTTATGGTGAAGTAACAAGTTTGGGTGAAACTATAAATTCTTCACGTACTGAAATATTTCCGTTTGTAAGTGCAGATAACAAACTGTATTTCACTTCTGATAGAAGAGGCGGAAAAGGCGGTTTAGATATTTATGTTTACGATTTAGATTCTGACGATGCTGAACAAGAACCAAAATCTTTAGAAGAGCCTATAAATAGTAGAGGAGATGATTTTTCGTTTTTTTTGAATGAGGATTTAACTACTGGTTATATTTCATCACGACGTTACAAAGGAGAAGGAGGTGATGATTTGTATTATTTTGAGAAGTTTTAATGAAATCGTTATTGGGCATAAACGCGCATTCGTTTGTTTTTAATAATCACTTTTCTTCACAGCTTTCAATTCCAACAAATTCGTTGCATTAATCCCAAGACCTTTTACTTCCTTTCTAGTAAAACGTATCACTTCGTCATAAAACATAGGAACTATTGGTGCTGTATTCATTATCAAAGAATCCATTTTAGTATAAAGCTTAGCTCTAATTGTTGGATTGGTTTCTAAATAAGAGGCTTCATACATTTTATTAAATTCAGAACTAGAATAATGCGTGTAATTGGGGCCGTTTGGTGCAAAGTTTTTGCTGTAATACAAGGATAAATAATTTTCAGCATCAGGATAATCTGCAATCCAACTTGCTCTAAAAAAGTCAAGTTGACCGTTAGCTTTAGCATCTTTTAAACTCGAAGCAGGAATCACATCCACATTGACATTGATTCCAATTTTTTGTATTTCACGTTGAATAAATTCACAAAAACTTAAATAGTTACTCGTAGTTGTTAGAGTTACTTCAGGATGAGAAATTCCGGTTTCAGACTTAAATTCTAGTACCAATTGTTTCGCTTTTTCGGGTTGATAGGTAAAACCGATAGTAGCATCAAAACCTGGTAATCCTTTTGGGATAAACCCACCAGTTGCAGGTATGCCAATGCCGTTTCGCAGATAAGTAATCATTTTGGTTCTGTCAAAACCAAGGTTAATGGCTTGTCTTAATTTTAAAGCCTGAATTTCTTCAACCTTAGTTTCCATAAAAAAGGCCAGATATTCAGTGTTAAGGTATGGTCCTCTAATCATGTTTACGTCATCAGCGTAAAGTTTTCTGAGTTTGCCTTCAGCAGTTAAAATTTCATCTTTATATGAGGCATCCAAACCAGAAACAAAATCAATATTGCCTTGTGCAAATTGCAAAAATTCACTTTGCTTATCTGGTAAAAATGTAATAGCTACAGCTTCAAGATATGGGAGCTGTTCACCCTTTTTATCAGTTTCAAAATAGTTGTTATTGCGTCTAAAAACGAGTTTTATATTTTCTTCCCAGCGCTTAAATTTAAACGGACCAGTACCAATAGGATTAGATCTAAAATCACTACCATAATGCTCTACAATTTCTTTAGGAACTACAGAACAATATTTCATGGTGAGTAGCCCTAAAAATGCAGGAAAAGGTTGTTTTAATTTAATCTGAAATGTAGAATCATTTAGTGCAGAATAACTTTCCACTTTTTTAAGTACCCAACTTCCTGGTGAGGCTAGTTTTTCGTCTTTCAGCCTATTGAAACTGTATTCAAAATCTAAGGCATTAACAGCTCTTGTAGAGTCTCTGCCAAACAAATGGTGTTTATGAAAATACACATCTTTTCTAAGGGTAAAGCTGTAAGTTTTGGCACTGTCTGTAACCACCCAATTTTTAGCAACGCAAGGTTTTACGTTGAGTTGGTCATTCATTTGTACTAAGCCATTAAAAAGCTGGTGTGTCGCCCAAATATCAGCTAAATCTTTTGAGAACGCAGGATCTAAAGAACCTATATTTTTGTGCTCATTATACCTAAAAACTAACAATTCATTATTCTCATTGTTTTTAGAAGAACATGAAAACAAAGTAATACTTAAAATTAAGAGGTTGAAAAATAGGGTTTTAATGGGTTTTTGCATCTAATTATTATGTTGTAAATTTGCCAACTTGGTAAAAATACAAGAATGAACCCAACAAAAAAAGTCGCATTTTATACTTTAGGTTGTAAGCTTAATTTCTCTGAAACTTCTACGATAGCAAGAAGTTTTAAAGATGAAGGTTTTGCGCGTGTAGACTTTAATGAAGAAGCTGATATTTATGTGATAAATACGTGTTCTGTAACAGAAAATGCAGACAAGCGTTTTAAGACCATCGTTAAGCAAGCCCAAAAGGTAAATCCGGAGGCATTTGTTGCTGCTATAGGTTGCTATGCGCAGTTAAAGCCAGAAGAGCTTGCAGATGTTGATGGTGTGGATTTGGTATTGGGTGCAACAGAAAAATTTAAAATTACCGATTATCTAAACGACTTATCCAAAAATGATTTTGGTGAGGTGCATAGCTGTGAAATACAAGAAGCCGACTTTTATGTAGGTAGTTATTCTATTGGAGATAGAACAAGAGCATTTCTAAAAGTTCAGGATGGTTGTGATTACAAATGTACATATTGCACTATACCGCTTGCTAGAGGTATTTCACGAAGCGACACCATGGAGAATGTTCTTAAAAATGCTCGTGAAATTTCTGAACAAAACATAAAAGAAATTGTTTTAACAGGTGTAAATATTGGTGATTATGGCAAGGGTGAATTTGGAAACAAAAAACATGAGCATACCTTCTTAGATTTAGTTACTGAGTTAGATAAAGTAGAAGGTATTGAGCGTTTAAGAATATCTTCTATAGAGCCTAATTTATTGAAGAATGAAACCATAGAATTGGTTTCAAAATCTCGAGCATTTGTTCCTCATTTTCATGTACCATTACAAAGTGGTAGCAACGACATTCTTAAAAAAATGAAGCGTCGTTACATGCGAGAGTTGTATATAGACCGTGTTTCAAAAATAAAGGAAGTTATGCCACACGCTTGTATTGGTGTAGACGTTATTGTTGGTTTTCCAGGTGAAACCGATGACCATTTTTTAGAAACTTATAACTTCTTAAATGAGCTAGATATTTCGTATCTGCATGTATTTACATATTCTGAGCGTGATAATACCGAAGCTGCTGATATGGATGGAGTAGTGCCAAAAAATGTAAGATCAAAGCGTAGTAAAATGCTTAGAGGCCTTTCTGCAAAAAAACGAAGAGCGTTTTATGAAAAACAAATAGGAACTACAAGAACTGTTTTGTTTGAAGGTGAAAATAAAGAAGGTTACATTCACGGCTTTACAGAAAACTATGTAAAAGTTAAGGCGCCTTGGAATCCTGAATTGGTTAATACTTTGCATGAGGTTGAACTAACCAAAATAGATGAAGATGGCTTGGTGCGTTTTAATTTTGTACATGCTAACAACACGGTTAAAGTTTTTTAGTTAGTCTACTAAATCTGTGAATCAGCGATTTAATTTTAAATACTGTATAGACACAAATACTTTTATCCAAAACTTAGAATTCGTTATAATATGGGGCGTTATAAAGTAACTTCACTTTTAATAATCTTTTTCTCTTTAGTGCTTATATCTTGCTCTGAAGATGACCGTGTAGATAATGAAGTTAGTGTTTTAGGTGTTTGGGAAAAAATCGAGGTGAACGTTGAGTCTACAACCACTTTTAGATTGGTTTTTGGTTCTAATAATATTGGGATTAAGACAGAAAGCATTCAATATACCTCCGGTGAAATAATTTCTAATGCTTTAAATTTTACTTGGGAGTTAAATGATAACGAAGTTAATCTTTATGATAATAATGAAGTTCAAATAGATACATATACAATAACTAATGAAGGTGAACTTTTTTTAACGAATGGTACATTGCAGTTAGAAAAGGTATCTGATGATTACACCCATTTTTTTTGAAACTCATTGATCTTAGATAAAAATAAAAAACCGAAACAAATTTGTTTCGGTTTTTTATTTTCAGTTTTTTAAAACTATATACGAATACCAACAGGTAGCATACGCTTATATTTTCTATTGCTCCTTACAAATTTTGCAATTTCAGGACTTGTAGGCACTACGCTGATATTTCTTTCTTTAATATCCGCAAATACCATTGCTAAAAATTCTTTTTCAAATTCATTAGATTTAATGGATGAAGGAATCACCATCTTGGTTAAGAATATTTTGCGCTCTTGCAAAGAATACTCAATTACAGCCATATCATCTTCAACCTTTAATTCGTATTGACGCAGAAAGTCATTATCGATCAATTCAGCAGTTTCAGTCATAATTTTCTTTGTTTTTAAGTTAGCGGTTGGCAAGTAGATACTATATTTGATATAGTTTTGCAGTGCAAAGGTACAAAAAATCGACGTAAGTTTTAAGCTAAGGTTGTTAAAACGTTAAATAATAACTCTTTAAATCTTTTGATTTAAGTATCCAATTAATTTTACAGTTAAAATTTTATCATGACATCAAACATTACACATGTTTATTTAATGCCAGGTATGGCGGCTAATCCTTCAATTTTTGAGTATATAAAGTTGCCTGAAGAAAAATACCAGATTCACTGGTTAGAATGGCAAATACCTAACAAGCAAGAAACGTTAGAAGATTATGCTAAACGAATGTGTAAGTTTATTAAGTATGACGATGTGGTTTTATTAGGTGTTTCTTTTGGTGGTATTTTGGTTCAGGAAATGAGTAAATTCTTAAATGTTAAGAAGCTTTTTGTAGTATCAAGTGTAAAGTCGCATCACGAATTACCTAAGCGCATGAAACTGCTAAAATTTACTAAAGCATATAAGATTTTGCCAACAAGATTGGTTAGTAACATTGACCTTTTGGCAAAATACGCATTAGGAGAAACTATAAAAAAACGTGTAGATCTATATAAAAAATACCTTTCGGTAAACGATACTGTATACCTAGATTGGGCCATAAAACAAGTGGTTTGCTGGGAACAAGAAGAGCCAAACCCTGACGCTATTTATATACATGGAGATAAGGATATGGTCTTTCCACATTCGTGCGTTGGTAATTGTATTGTTATAAAGGGAGGTACACATATAATGATAATTAATAAGTATAAATGGTTTAACGAAAATTTACCAAAACTTATAGAGTCTGGTACTTGAAAGAGAAAGGTTTATTACTTACATTTATAAAAAATATTATAGGTATGAAGACTTTAAAAAATATATTAGCAGTAGTAGGACTTGTATGCGTTTCGGGATTATTTATTTTTTCTATGCAAAAAGCTCCTTCAGATGATACAATTGGTAAAGAAGACCCTTTGGTTAACGATTATAATGTTTATGCCTTGGAGATGCCCGAAGGTTTAAACTTTGCAGGTGAAATGGTCCCAATAGAAAATCCAGACATTCATGAAAGAATGGATAGAGAACTTTTAGTAAACACTTATTGGCAATCTAATGGTTTATTAATGTTTAAGCGTGCTCAGAAATATTTTCCTGTTATAGAGCCAATATTAAAAAAGAATGGTGTTCCTGATGATTTTAAGTATTTAGCAGTAATAGAAAGTGGTTTAACCAACGCAGTTTCTCCGGCAGGTGCAAGAGGCTTTTGGCAAATTATGAAAGCTACCGGTAGAGAAAACGGATTAGAAGTAAACGATAACGTTGATGAACGCTATAATTTAGAAATGGCAACAGAGGTGGCTTGTAAATATTTAATAAAAGCAAAAGAACAACTTGGTTCTTGGACATTGGCAGCGGCTGCTTACAATGCTGGAAATGCTGGAATTTCAAGGCGTCTGGAAGAACAAGGAGTTAGTGACTACTATGATTTACTACTTGGTGAAGAAACAGGTAGATATATGTTTAGAATTGTAGCCTTAAAAGAAATTTTAAGTAATCCTTCCAAATATGGGTTTAACTTCAACAAAAGCCATTTATATAAATACATACCAACCTATAAAGTGCAGGTAGATACTGCTGTGACAGACTTTTCTCAGTTTGCTAAGCAATTTGGGATTAACTATAAAATACTAAAGATTCATAATCCTTGGTTAAGAGAGCCTCACCTTAATAACAAATCTCGAAAATTATATACTATAGAAATCCCTAAAGAGGGTTATTACAATACTCAGCCTTAATATTTGGAGTATATTAGAGAACACATATGGCAAATTCTTATAGGGCTTAATTATGTCCTAGCTACATCTGCTGTTATCACAGTTCTTTTCAAAAAAATAAACCCAACAAAGACAATTAGTTACATCATTGTTTTGTTGGTTTTTCCTTTCGTGGGACTTATTGTTTACTATCTGTTTGGGCAAGAATATAGAAAATCTAAAATTTTTAATAGAAAACACGTTTTAAATCAATCGGTAGTAAAGGAAATACAAAAGGAATTAGAGTTAGACACTAAAACCATTGGAAGTGTAGATGAACTGCTTGATGAGAAATCTAAACTCATAAGACTCTTATACAATAGTGAAAATTCAAAACTCACCATAAAAAATGAAATAAAACTCATAAAAAATGGTGATAAAAAGATGCAATTGTTGTTAGAAGATTTAAACAATGCTAAGCATCACATACATATTGAGTACTTTATAATTAAAGATGACACCATAGGAACCAAGTTTTTAAATGTTTTATGCAATAAAGCAAAGGAAGGAGTAAAAGTTAAAGTGGTCATGGATGATGTAGGTAGTGATATATCATCAAAAATGAAGCATAAGCTAAAAGATAGTGGAGTAGAGCTACGTAAATTTATGCCAGTGCTATTCTCTAGGTTTACAGGAAAGATGAATTATAGGGACCATAGAAAAATAGCCATTATTGATGGGAAAATTGGTTATGTAGGTGGTATCAATATTTCGGATAACTACGTAAATTCAAACAAGACAAGATATTGGCGAGATACACATACTAGAATAGTTGGTGAAGCAGTCAGGCAACTTCAAATATTATTTTTTACAACATGGGATTTTGTAAATGAGGAAAATGTAAATATTTCAAAAGACTACTTCCCAAAAAGTGATTGTAACGATAATATTCCATTACAAATAGCAGCGAGTGGTCCAGATACAGATTGGTCTAATATAATGGAGGCTATTTTTGTAGCTATAACCAATGCAGAAGAATACATTCATATTACAACACCTTATTTTATTCCTAATGATGAAATAGTAACAGCATTGCAAGTAGCTGCAAGAAGTAATATTGAAGTAAAACTAATTGTGCCAAAAAAATCTGATTCTTGGATTGCAGAATATGCAACTAATTCTTATCTAGAAAAGCTGTTAGAAGCAGGTGTAGAAGTTTATCAATATACCAAAGGCTTTATACATGCAAAAACTATGGTTATAGATGACGTTTTTAGTACCGTAGGAACTGCAAATATGGACTACAGAAGCTTTAATATAAATTTTGAAGTTAATGCATTAGTTTACGATAAGCCTTTTGCAAAAGAATTAAACCAGATTTTTAGTTCTGATTTAGAACATACTACACAATTAAAACTTGAAGAGTGGAAAAAAAGAGCCAAGTCTACCAAATTAATAGAGGCTTTGGCACGTTTAGCAGCACCACTTTTGTAGTATTTTAACGTCGGCTTCTTTTGTTTTGCCTTGCAGAAGTCGGCTGTCCGTAATGTTGTCTAGGTATAGAAGCCTTCTTCATTTGTTGTTTCATCATTTTTATCTGATCAGCCAACATATTACGCTTATCAAGCTTTTCAGCTTCAGATAACAATTTTTGAGCTTCTTGTTTTCTACGTTTAGAAAAAGCAATACCAGCTAAATTTAGCTTAGCCATTGCCAAATCATGATCCATGGATAAGCCTAGACTAATAGCCTTCTTAAAATATTTTTCGGCTTCATTCATATTAGATTGGGAAACCATAATACCATTAAGATAGTTCAAATACCCTTGCTGTTTTTTCACTAAAGAACTTTCAGGATTCTTTATTTTATCTAACCATTTTTTAGCACCTTCAAAATCTTGCTTACGCAATCTGAAGAAAGCTAAAAGAATCATTTCATTTTTATAATATAGAAAAATAAATATGGTAGAAAGTAATATGTACATAATCCCATTACCAATGTAGCCTTCGGTAAACTGATATATGGCATATCCAATTATTAATGCAGCTATTACTAATTTTATGTTTTTATTGAACATTTTTTTGGTTTAAAAATTGAAGTGAGCAAAGGTAATAAAAACAAATAAAATTTTTTTGAAAATAGTATTTGCTAAAGCAAAAAGTTGTTGTATATTTGCACCCGGTTTTTGAGAGAACCTTTATAGACGATTAATTAAGAATTCAGGATTTTAAAAATATAAGACAATGCCAAAAAGAACGTTTCAACCGTCAAAAAGAAAGAGAAGAAACAAGCACGGTTTCAGAGAAAGAATGGCTTCTGTTAACGGAAGAAAAGTTTTAGCACGTAGAAGAGCTAAAGGAAGAAAGAAATTGTCTGTATCTTCAGAATTAAGACATAAAAAATAATGATTAACAATTGTTAATATTTTAAAGGTGTTACTTAGGTGTAACGCCTTTTTTTATACCCAATCGATATTTATTTTTGCAAACCAAAAGACAATCCCATGCCTAAAAACAAAAACATTAAATCTATTTTATTAATTGGTTCTGGTCCAATCATTATCGGTCAAGCTTGTGAGTTCGATTACTCTGGTTCTCAAGCTTTACGATCGTTACGAGAAGATGGAATAGAAACAATTCTTATAAATTCTAATCCTGCAACTATTATGACGGATCCTGCTATGGCGGATCATGTTTACTTGTTGCCGTTAACGACTAAATCTATCGTTAAGATTTTAAAAGAGCACCCTCATATTGATGCAGTACTTCCTACAATGGGTGGACAAACAGCTCTTAATCTTTGTATAGAAGCAGATGAAAAAGGAATTTGGGAAGATTTTGGAGTAGAAATTATAGGTGTTAATATTGATGCAATTAACATCACAGAAGACAGAGAGAAGTTTAGAGAGTTAATGTTGGAGATAGGTGTTGGTATGGCACCGCAAGCCACAGCAACGTCTTTTTTAAAAGGAAAAGAAATAGCTCAAGAGTATGGTTTCCCGTTATGTATTAGAGCATCGTTTACACTAGGTGGTGCAGGAGCATCAATCGTATATGATGAAAAAGAATTTGATGAAGCCTTAACCAGAGGTTTAGAAATCTCACCAATACATGAGGTGATGATTGATAAAGCTATGATGGGCTGGAAAGAATACGAGTTGGAGCTTTTAAGAGATAAAAACGATAACGTAGTTATTATCTGTACTATTGAAAATATGGATCCAATGGGTATTCATACTGGAGACTCTATTACAGTTGCGCCAGCTATGACATTGTCAGATAAGACTTTCCAAAAAATGCGTGATATGGCGATTCATATGATGCGTAGTATTGGTGATTTTGCAGGTGGTTGTAACGTGCAATTTGCAGTGAGTCCAGATGAAGAGGAAGAAATTATTGCTATTGAGATTAACCCACGTGTATCACGTTCTTCTGCGTTGGCAAGTAAGGCAACGGGTTACCCAATTGCAAAAATTGCTGCAAAGTTGGCTTTAGGTTATACATTAGATGAATTGAGTAATCAAATTACTAAATCTACATCTGCATTATTTGAACCAACATTAGATTACGTAATTGTAAAAATACCACGTTGGAACTTTGATAAGTTTGAAGGATCAGACAGAACTTTAGGTCTTCAAATGAAAGCAGTAGGTGAGGTGATGGGAATTGGACGTTCGTTCCAAGAAGCATTGCATAAAGCTACACAATCATTAGAGATAAAACGTAATGGTTTAGGTGCAGACGGAAAAGGATACAAGAACTACGATCAAATTATAGACAAGCTTACTAACGCAAGTTGGGATCGTGTGTTTGTATTGTATGATGCTATACAAATGGGAATTCCGTTAAGTCGTATTCACGAAATCACTAAAATAGATATGTGGTTCTTAAAGCAATACGAAGAGTTATTCCAGCTAGAAAAAGAAATTTCTACTTACACAATAGACTCTATCGATAGAGAATTACTACTCGAAGCTAAGCAAAAAGGGTATGGTGACCGTCAGATTGCACACATGCTTAAGTGTCTAGAAAGTGAAGTTTATAACAAACGAAGAGAACTTAAAATAAATCGTGTTTATAAACTTGTAGATACATGTGCTGCTGAGTTTAAGGCACAAACTCCATATTACTATTCTACATTTGAGAGTGAAGTAGAAACAGCAGACGGACAAGTTTCTGTTGCTAACGAAAGTGTGGTTACAGATAAGAAGAAAATCATTGTATTGGGCTCTGGTCCAAACCGTATAGGTCAAGGTATTGAGTTCGATTATTGTTGTGTACATGGTGTACTAGCAGCATCAGAATGTGGTTACGAAACCATCATGATTAACTGTAACCCAGAAACTGTTTCTACAGATTTTGATATTGCAGACAAATTATATTTTGAACCTGTATTCTGGGAGCATATCTATGATATTATTCAGCATGAAAAACCAGAAGGTGTTATAGTACAGCTTGGAGGACAAACTGCTTTAAAGCTTGCAGAAAAATTAGAGCGTTATGGTGTAAAGATTATGGGAACAAGTTTCCAGTCTTTAGATTTAGCTGAAGACAGAGGAAGTTTTTCAACTTTATTAAAAGAAAACAATATTCCTTATCCAAAATTTGATGTAGCCGAAACAGCAGACGAAGCTTTAGCAATTGCAGATGTATTAGACTTCCCTATTTTGGTGAGGCCTTCTTATGTACTTGGTGGACAAGGCATGAAGATTGTAATTAACAAACAAGAATTAGAAGAACATGTTATAGATCTTTTAAAATCTATACCAGGAAATAAACTTCTTTTAGATCACTATTTAGATGGAGCTATTGAAGCAGAAGCAGATGCCATTTGTGATGGTGAAAATGTTTACATTATTGGGATAATGGAGCATATTGAACCTTGTGGTATTCACTCTGGTGATAGTAATGCAACTTTACCACCATTTAATCTTGGCGAATTTGTAATGCAGCAAATAAAAGATCACACTAAGAAAATTGCATTAGCTCTAAATACGGTTGGTTTAATCAACATTCAGTTTGCTATAAAAGATGATACAGTTTATATCATAGAAGCGAATCCTAGAGCATCACGTACAGTGCCATTTATTGCAAAAGCTTATAAGGAGCCTTATGTAAATTATGCAACTAAAGTAATGCTAGGTGAGAAGAAGGTCACTGATTTCGACTTTAATCCACAGTTGGAAGGTTATGCAATTAAACAACCAGTATTCTCATTTAATAAATTCCCTAATGTAAATAAGAAATTAGGGCCAGAAATGAAGAGTACAGGCGAAAGCATCTTATTTATTGAAAGCTTAAAAGAAGATGAATTCTACGACTTATATTCAAGACGAAAAATGTACTTGAGTAAATAATCAAAAAGACCGCGAATTTATTCGCGGTTTTTTTTTGGTCTGATTTTTGAAGAAAAAAACATAATATCAAATAAATTTGTAAATTAGCTTAAAACTGAATCTATGAAAAGAATTTTACTCCTATTTTCTTTATCTCTAATATTTAGTGGTGCTTCTGCTCAGATTGTCCTAAATCAAGTTGATGATTTTGAGGATGGCACAACTAAAAGTTGGTCTGATCCTTCTGGAACAGGCGCTGAGAATATTGCTAATAATGGGCCTAATGGAGATGGAGATAACTATTTGAGAGATTATACCAATGGAAATGGTGCTGGAAGTGGATCAAAATTGATTATTAGAAATAATGGTAACCAATGGTCTGGTAATTTTATAGCAGAAGGAGTACAAAGTATCACTTTGAATGTGAGAGCTTTAACTAATACAATAAATGTTAGACTGTCAATTAATGGAAGTGGTGGAAAATTCTCTACTACCAATGCAATTACCGTTGCTCCTGAAGACGAATGGGTTTTGGCAGAATTTCCAATTACACCTTCTGATTGGACTGCAGTTTCAGACGGAATTGACGGAGGAGCTGCTGGTACAGATATTAACGCTACCCTTACCAATGTTACTCAATTTAGAATTTTAAGTAATCCTGTTCCTTCTTGGGTTGGTGAGGCTATTGATGCAGAAATGCATTTAGACAATATTACTGCTTCAGGCTCTTTGGGCATTAATGATTTTGAAAAGCAAGATGTCGAATTTTCTATTTCTCCTAATCCAGCAAAGAGCAAGTTAAATATTGTAATGCCTTCAGGAAGTGAAGAAATGATGCTAGAAGTATTTGATGTTTTAGGAAAGCGTGTTTATAAAGGGACAATTACTAAATTAACTTCTTCAGTAAATGTATCTAGCTGGAAAAGTGGTGTTTATTTGGTTAAGCTATCCGATGGAAAAACAACACAGACTAAGCGATTTATAAAACAATAACGTTTATCCTTACAATTTACATATATAAGTCATTTCTTTAAAGAAGTGACTTTTTTATTTAGTTTCTAATGTTCAGGTAGTTCAACTTTTACACGATAACCTTCCAATTCTTTAAGATAGTTTTCTAGTGAGAAATTAATGCTATCAAATTCAATTTTACGTTGATGTTTGGTATGCATTCGCTTTATAGCTTTTAAAAATCGTTTTACTTCATTTTTGTCATTTATAATAAGACCAGGAACCTCTGTTGGTTTACCATTTTCATTTTTGGCTACCATTGTAAAATAAGACGAATTACAATGCTTTTTTACACTGGTCTGTATGTTTTCAGACTCTACTCTAATACCAACCACCATAGATGATGTACCTACATAATTTACCGAAGCTTTCATGGTTACCAATTCGCCAACTTCAATAGGGTTTATAAAATCTACAGTGTCAACAGATGCTGTAACACAATAACTTCCAGAGTGTTTAGAAGCACAAGCAAATGCAATTTGATCCATTAAATTTAGAATGTATCCTCCATGAATTTTACCACCAAAATTAGTATTAGATGGTAACATTAATTGTGTGATTTCTATTCTTGAGGCATCTACTGTTTTATACATAAGATTTTAGATTTAAAAATAATAGACTAACTATTATGGCAATTCCAAAACTAATCAAAGTCCCAATTAATATGTACTCTGTTAGCTTTCGTTCTTTAGTTGAGGTTAGATCACCAAATCTAAATACCGATTTGGCTGTTATTAAAAAGCCAACAGCTTCCCAATGTCCCACTATAATAAAGATAAATACTAAGAGTCGCTCTAATATACCAATATACTTTCCTGCATCTTTTAAAGATTCATTATCTTCAGTATATTTTGAAATATCCCATTTTGTGAAAATGGTTCTCATTATTATTGAAGTTGGTGTTGTTAAGAAAGCCAAACAAATTATTAATAGTAATAATGAAGTACTTATGAATAATGAAGGTGCTATATCATCATAAAACATTGCTGCGGTAATTAAAAAGATTGCTATTACATGAAAAATCTGATCTGCAAAAAAATAAAAACGTTTTGTTTTTTTCTTTTGCAGAAGAAGTTTAAGAATATCAATAATAAAGTGTGAAGCACCAATCAATAGAATTAATAACCAATGCGAAAAATCCCAAACCAAAAGAAACATCAAAGCTATGTGTATACCAATATGAATGTATAACCATATAGACTTTAGTTTCTTTTTTTCTTTGTCCTTAACCCATTTTTCGGGCTGAAGAAAAAAGTCACCTAGAATATGTGCAAGAATGAGTTTTAAGATTATTAGATTCATATCTGATCTATTTTTTGTCTGTACAGTTTATCCAATTCCAAAATTTCATCTAAGTAAGCTCTTTTTTGTCGTTTGCTAACTGCGTCTTGGCTAATACCAATAAGTTTTGCCAATTCTGCTTGGATCATTGTTGGATTTTCTATGCTAAGCTTTACAATTTCAGCCGAATTTGTAGTCCAATTATCCATTGCAATCAGTGCAAGTTTAAAATATAAGTTCAACTCTTCGTTAAGGGTAAAATCTCTAGTCTTTATTTTTAGATTTATCTTTTCCTTTTTTAAGGTTTCAAAAGTTTCTCCAGAATAAACAAATGCCTCTCCATTAGATTCACTTACAGTGTTACCTGTGTAATCTTTCGTTCCGATACCGATAGACATCCTTACATCTAAACCTTTTATAGTTTTAATGCAGGATTTTATATATACCGCATGTTTAAAACTATTATAAATATCTCTGCATTCATATTGAAAGCTATCTCCACGGTAGATTTCATAGTAAGATTTATGAGATGATAGCATATTAAGAGCATGTTTCAATTGCTCCATCCAAATATTTTGGTCCTTAATATTTCTTGATTTGATAATATCACCAGTAATTACACTTGTCATATTTATATATTTAGACTCAAATATATGCCTTAAAAACAGAATAAACAAATATATGCCTTAAAAAAGGAATATTTGTGATTATGCCATAATTTAGGAATATTTTAAATATCGTCTTCTGAAGCTCGTTTTATAATACTTTCAGGTAGTGCCTTTTTGGCTTTAGCACCCATTTTCTTAATTTTTTCTACTCTAGAGATAAGGTTGCCTTTACCTTCAACCAATTTGTTCATCGCAGCAGAGTAGTCACTTTTAGCAGCATCAATCTTTTTACCAACACCAGTTAAGTCAGACACTAAACCTTCAAATTTATCATAAAGAGCACCAGCTTGCTTGGCGATTTCTATAGCGTTTTGCTGTTGCTTTTCGTTGTTCCACATGGTATCAATGGTTCGTAATGTAGCCAAAAGGGTAGAAGGTGTAACGATAACAATATTTTGTTCAAAAGCTTTGTTGTAGAGTGTATTGTCTTCATTAATAGCAACTGCAAAAGCAGGTTCTATCGGGATAAACATTAAAACAAAATCGGGCGACTCAATATCATATAAATCCTGATAGTTTTTAGCCGATAACTGATCTACGTGTTTTTTTATAGAGTTAACATGTGCTTTTAGATATAGCGCACGTTCGTCATCCTCAGCATTCACCAAACGCTCATAATCGGTTAGAGATACCTTGGAGTCTATTATCATTTTTTTGTTATCAGGAAGATGCAACACCACATCTGGCATAACACGAGAGCCATCTTCGCGCTGAAAGTTTTGTTGTACAAAATATTCACGATCCTTTTCTAAACCCGATTTTTCTAAAACACGTTCTAATACTAACTCTCCCCAATTTCCTTGGGTTTTACTATCTCCTTTTAAAGCTTTGGTTAGGTTAGTTGCCTCTTTTGCCATTTGTTGATTAAGATCCTTTAGACCTAATAATTGCTCTTTTAAAGCCGAATGCATGCTTATGCTTTCCTTTTGAGAATCCTCAACTTTCTTTTCAAAGGTTTTTATTTTTTCTTCTAAAGGATTAAGAATGTTTTTAATGTTCTCTTTATTCTGAATGGTGAATTTCTCGGACTTTTCATCTAGAATTTTAGAGGCCATCAATTCAAAATCTTTTCTAAGCTGTTCTTGTTGTTTGGCAAGTTCTTCGTCTCGTTTTAAATTTTGTTCCTGAAGATTCTCGTACTCTGTATTTTTTCGAGATAATTCAGAATTTAAAAACTCTTTTTCTCTTCTGATTTCTTCACGTTCAGATTCAATTTTAGAAATATTTTGTTTGAGGTCGTTAATAGTTATACTTAATTGACTTTGACGTTCTTCTAAAGTACTTTGCTCGCTTTTGCTTTTTAGTTTTGTAAAAAGCATACCAAGGTAAGCACCAACAATGGCAGAAATAATAATGGTAATTAAGAGAATAAGTGTGTCGCTCATGTTTGTAAAAGAGAATTTATCAAAGATAAAGATTTAGTGTTAAGTCTATAGTGAGAAATTAGAAGAAAAGAGGACTATTTCTTTACCCTAAAACTTCCAGATGTATTATCAAAAGAAATTAAATCATCAGGAAAGAGGGATTCAAAAATACCTTGAGAAATAAGATTGCATGGTTGGTTATAAACAACATTTTCTTTTCGCATTACAATCATGGTGTCACAAAGTTGAATAGCTAAGTCAATTTCGTGAGACGAAAATAAAATGGTTTTACCTGTTTCTTTAGTTAATTTTTGAAGCAATTTTAAAATATACGCTTTGTGATACATGTCTAAATGCGTAGTGGGTTCATCCAAAACAATAATGTCTGTGTCTTGTGCTAAAGCACGTGCAATCATTACTTTTTGCAACTGACCGTCACTCAGCTCGTAGCATTTTTTGTTTCTAAGTTCTGAAATATTAACCAATTTAAAGGCATTTTCAACGATCTCAATATCTTTTGAGGTTAAACTGCCTACCCAATTGGTGTAAGGATGTCTTCCCAATGCGATGAGTTCGTATACAGAGAGGTTTTTTGAAGTTAATACTTCGGTTAATACAATGCTTAGTTGTTTAGCTAAGTCTAAAGACGATATCGATTTTAAATCTGTATCATTTAAAAGTACTGTTCCAGATAGTGCAGGTTGAACTTTAATGAGCGTTCTTAAAAGTGTTGATTTACCAATACCATTTGCACCAACCAAACCGATAAGTTGTCCTTTTTCTAATTCAAAATTGATGTTTTGAGAAATGACTGCTTCGCCCTTTTTGGTCTTGTAACCAATGGAGAGGTTTTTGGCTTTTAGGATGGTATTGTGATTACTAGACTTCATTTTAATTTTTAAAATTCAGACTCTTTAAATCTTTTAAATTTGAAATATGATTAATGGCTATAATTGTTTGAATGTCTATATTATTTAAATCAAATTCTTTTGGATAATCTAATGTATATGTATAAAACCATTGTTGTCTAAAATCTCCACGCAAAGACATATGCTCATAATAATCTTTAATAGCCTCATTGGTCTTAGCGATTTCATTCAAATATGCTTGATATTTACCATTGAAATTCGGTTTAAAACCTTTATAAATAATTAAACCATTATCACTAGTGAATATTGTGTCATTTTTTCTGTCCCATATTTCATTCATAGTAGTTTCTGAAATCATATTAAAAAGGCTATCGATTTTTTGTTTAGAAATAGATTCAAAACTATTTGCTGATTTTTTATCAAACGCTTTTAAATAATTTGTTTTAAACTCACTGGTTTTGATTTCTAAAACAGAATTGATATAGAAAAGTCTAATTGTATTTAAATCCTCAATTTGAGATTCTGTAAAATGTTTCTCTAACTCTGGTGAGCGATTTTTCTGATTGCAACTTAATAGAATCAGAGTAAAGCAAAACAAAAAAATTATAACTTTTAACTTCATACTTCCAACTTTTCTAAAACATCATTTTACGTTGTCTAACCAACAGCCAAATCACAACAGGCGCACCAACCAAAGCGGTTATGGCATTAATAGGTAAGGTGTAATCGCTACCAGGAACCTGTGCTATGCTGTCGCAAATAAGCATTGTAATAGCACCAAACAAAAATACTGCTGGTAATAGAATTTTATGATTAGAGGTTTTAAAAATTTGACGTGTTAAATGCGGAATGGCCAAGCCAATAAACGCAATTGGACCTGCAAATGCTGTAATGGTTCCTGCAATTAAGCTTGTGGCTAGTATTATTATAAATCGACTTTGTTTTAGGTTAATACCTAAACTTTTGGCATAATTTTCACCTAGTAATAAACTATTCAAAGACTTTATTGACATAATACTCAAAATCATACCAACGAGATATATTAAGAAGAAGATGCCTAGTTCTTTCCAAGATAAATTGCTTAAGCTGCCAAAACCCCAAAAAACGTATTGTTGTAATTGCTCTGCAGAACTAAAATAGGATAACACACTTACTACTGCAGCAGTAATGCTTCCAAACATTAAGCCTATAATAAGTATGGCCATAGTATCTCTAACTTTATGCGATACAGCTAAAACCGCTATCAATACCAGGAAACTACCAAGACTGGCTGCAATGACAATACTCCATTTAGAGATTAAGGCTGTAGCGAAGAATCCACCAAATAAACCAGATCCTAAAATTATTAAGGCGACACCTAAACTAGCTCCAGACGTAATACCTAAAACAAAAGGACCTGCTAATGGATTTCTAAATAAGGTTTGCATCAATAATCCTGAAATTCCAAGTCCAGAGCCAACTAAAATTGATGTCACAGCTTTTGGTAATCTGTAATTGGTAATTATAACGTCCCATGTTGTGTTATCAATATTTCCAATTAGGCTACCAATTATGCTCCTTAAAGGGATATTTACGGAGCCTAAACTAATATTAATAAAAAAGCAGGCAATAAGTATTACTACAAGTAATGCATACTGAAATTGATATGTTTGGGAATTATGCAATTAGTTAAGAGGTTTAAAGAAGTGAGGTGTGTACTGATTTAATAGGTTGGGATGACATATTTTTATAAGGTCTTTTAATACCAAATCTGGTCTTGCTGTACCCAATTCATAATATATAACGCCACCTGTTGCACCAGTAGTGTTAACAAACGAATAAATTGACTTATTATTAAATGCATCAAAGTTGGTATATAGCTCACTAGCTTCTTCAAGTTGTTCATAGCTTGAATAGTAGGATGGGCTTAACCAAATATCAGCATGCTGAGCTTTTTCTAAAACAACTTCAAAGCTTAGCGCTAAACTTCCGTTTCCAAAGGTGTCACTCCATATGTAATTAACATTAGCATCTTTTAAAAATTGTGCTTCTGGACTAGAGCCATTTGGTAAATACCACACCTCTTTATGCATTGCACCACTCAAAACAGTTGGCTGTTCTTTTGCGTTAGTAGCTATTTTTTTAGCCTCTAAATAGTCGCTTTCAATGTTATTAAAAATAGAATCTGCTTCTTTTTCTTTATTGAACAGTACTCCAAAAAACTTAATCCATTCTGCTTTAGCTAGTGCAGAAGACTCTACCCAGTCACCATTATAAATTACCGGAATACCTGATTTTTTAATCGTTTCAAAAGTTTTGTTGACACCATCTACACCAAATCCGATAACAACGTCTGGGTTTAGTTCTAACAACACTTCAGTATTTATGCCTTCGTTCTTACCAAGTTCTCTAACCAATCCATCGTCAATACGTTTTCTGGTTTTTTCAGACGATATATAATCCGCACCTGGAAATCCTACTAAAGTTTGTTCCACACCAAGTAATTCTAATGCTGGTATGTGAGTTGTTGAGGTTACAACCAGCTTTTCAATAGTATTAGTGATAACACCATCGTAAGCATCCCTTGGATACGTCATTACTGCTAGCTGTTCTTTAGAGGCAATAAGATATTTATATGTTTTCTTTGCTTCTGGCCAAGGGTTTTTTATGGTTAATACTTTATAGTTAGAATAGTCCTCAAACGTAAAGCCTTCTGCATATTTAAGTTTTGAGGTTTTAATCTCTGGGTTAGGTAATTCCTCTTTTGAAGTATTGTCTTTACAGGAAAAACTGATAATAAATAACAGAAGGATTAGATAGGTTTTTATATGTAACATAAGTGACTTTATGCAGTTGTGGTTCTTCATAATTTTGTAAAAACTTCAATAATGAGAGACGATTCAAATTTAACCATATATATTGTTGCAGGAATTATAATTGCACATTTTTTAGTTGGTTTTATTTATCTTATTTATAAAATGAATAAGAAAAAAGACGAATAAACTTTTCAATTTTTAAGATTACGTTATTTTTGCGCCGAAATCTGGTTTTATTCAATTTTTATTGAATGAATTAAAAGGGAATTTGGTGAAAATCCAAGACTGTTCCCGCAACTGTAAGCTACAAAGCTTGTTGTTACCTTCAATGTCACTGGAATTTTTTTCTGGGAAGACCAACAACAAGATGCAAGTCAGGAGACCTGCCAATTTCAACAAAGAAGTCAAACTTTCGGGATAAAAGTTTACTCGGTAATTGAGATTTAGGTCTTTATAATAGTCTTTCTCAGTATCGCTGTATGTTCTCTCGAGCAATTAATGTATTAAATGAACAAAACAAAATTGTTTTGTAGCATACTAGGTTTAGGTATGTTCACAATTGGATCTGCACAAATTAAGCAGGATTCGGTTAAAGTTGAAAAACTAGATGAAGTTGTATTATCAGATTCGCGTTTTGCGTTGAGGCGTGAAAATTCTGGTAAAGTCATCACAAAAATCACTTCCCAAGAATTAGAAAAACTACAAGGGCAATCAGTTGCAGAAATTATTGGTAGAACTGTTGGAGTAGAAATTAACGGAGTTAGAAGTAATGCAGGTCAAAACCTTAGTTATTTTATCCGAGGAGGTAGAAATCGTCAGGTATTAATTATGATTGATGGAGTACAGCTTACAGATCCATCTCAAATTGCAAATGATTACGATTTACGTTTTCTCAATGCTGATCAAATTGAATCTATTGAAATTTTAAAAGGGGCTTCTAGTACGCTTTATGGTACAGGTGCTGCAACAGCAGTGATTAATATTAAATTAAAAGAACCTTCTAAAAAAGCTTTCAATCTAAATTTAAGAAGTACACTTGGTACTAATCAATCGTCTGATGAAGATAATTATGCGTTAGAAGACTTTAGAAACAATGTCTCGGTAAATGGAAGCTTGGGTAAGTTTAATTATCTCGCAAGTTTTGGGCAACAATATACAGATGGCTTGTCTGCTATTGATGGCGGAATAGAGTCCGATGCTTTTAATAGTTACAATGGCAATCTAAAACTTGGCTATAAGTTTAATAATGCTTTTAAGTTGAATGCTTACGGAAGTTTTGATAATTACAAAGCAGATTTTGATGACAGTTTTGGTATGATGGATGCGGATAATGTTACTTTATCTAAACAGTATCGATTGGGATTGTCGCCAGAGTTTAAATATAGCAAAGGAAGCATTATTGTTAATGCAGCTTATAATGATGTAGAACGCGAAATTAAATCTGGTTTCCCATCTATGTTTAATGCTCAAAGTATAGTTGTAGATGCCTACAACCGTTACAACTTTAATGATACCTTTTATACCGTAATAGGATTGAATTATCAGCATAATCAGATGGAAAGTTTTGCTATTCCTTTTGGTGAAACCGATTTTAGCCAAGCTATAAATCCTGATAATGCACAATTTACAATCACAGACCCTTATGCAAATCTAGTTTATGTTTCAGATTTTGGTCTAAACGTTAATGCAGGTTTAAGATTAAACAACCATAGTGAGTATGGCAGCCATTTGGTGTATAACCTTAATCCATCTTATAAGTTTGATGTAGATTTTGGGTATATTAAAGGTTTGGCAAGTTATAGCACGGCATTTATAACTCCGTCTTTATATCAGCTGTTTGAGCCAAGTTATGGTAATGCTGATTTAAAGCCAGAAGAAAATCAAACCATTGAAGTTGGAGCAGAAGTGTCTATAAAAGATAAGGCAACATTTAGCCTTGTGTATTTTAATAGAAACGAAGACAATTTTATAGATTTTGTAGATACAGGTAGTTTTGTTTATCAATATCAAAATGTTTCAGAATCTTTTACGGCAAGTGGTTTAGAGTTTGTGGCTCAGGCAAAAATTGTTGAAGGATTAGATGTTAATCTAAATGCTACTTATACATCTGTAGACGAAGATTTAAGCTTAAGAATCCCAGAAATAAAGGCGAATGCGAGAATCGATTACGCGTTTTCAAAACAAACTCAAATGAGTTTATTCTACCAATATAATGACGATCGAGAGGATACTTTTTATAACAGTTCAACATTTGAAAATGAAATAGAGACTTTAGAATCTTATGGTTTATTAGACTTTTATGTAAGCCATTCAATATTAAAAAATAAACTATTGCTTTTTGCTAACGTTACCAATATTCTTAATGAAGATTATCAAGAATTATTTGGATATAGCACTAGAGGTCGAGGTGTTAACCTTGGATTTAATTTAAAATTATAGACACAAAAAAGCCGCTTTATAAAGCGGCTTTTTTATTAGTTTATTCTATGTACATTTCTTGTTCTAAAGATTGAAAGAATCGTTTGGTCTTAATTAATTCTGGACCTGGAACCAAATCATAAGTAAATCTGCCAGAATTAGAAATGTCTAGTAATGCAGCTTCTAATAAAGGTTCATTTGTATCTCCTAAAACACCAAAGGTACTTGGGTATTCTGTTAATTCGATATCTGGAGTTAATCCATCAGAAGGTACCAATTCATCATTTACATTGACAGAATTAGCAACTAAAGGCTGCATAGCGTAAAAATGCCCTGAGTTTCTACCTTCATAGCCAAGATCTGGTGAATCATAAATTGTAATTGAAATCTGTGTTTTACCCACAGTATTTTCACCTATTACCACAACATCTATATATGGACTCAGACTATTTATAACCAACTCACTAGCAGAAGCAGTTCTTCTGTTAGTGGTTAAAATATAAACCTTGTTGAGATTTAAACTGTTTATAGCACCACCTCCTTCAATTGAGTTTGTAAAAAGATAGTCTCTGTTATTATTAGATAAATTCTCATTATAAAATGCTTTAGAATATATCTGACCCGTAAACTGACCAGTAATCATACTTCCTAAATAAGCAGCTGTTTGTACCGATCCACCACCATTGTACCTTAGGTCTAATACCAACTCACTAACTCCATCCGAAGCAAAATCAGCAAAAACATTATTAAGTGCACTATTAAAGTTAGAATTAAATTGGTTGTACATTAAATATCCAACTTTGGTATTATCCTCAAGTGTAATGGTTTGCGCTATATGTATAGGATTTTCAGAATATTGAACCTTAGTTAAAGTCTCACTGTTACTATTGAGCGTAACTGTATCATCTGCAAAATCTGGAGTGCCGTTATTATCATAATCTGCAAAATTCAATGTGTAAGTTTCTTGTGATAAGAGTTCGGCAAAATTAGATTCTGTTAAATTTATACCATCCACAGCTCTAAATATCATATTACGCTGCAAGCCTAAATCATCTGCTGGGCTATTATTTAAAACCAACGTGATAGCACCAAAAACATCTGTACTGCTTCCTGGAACAAAATATAAATTGAACTCTAAACCATTGCTCAGACTTATACCTTGAAGCTGGTTTTGTAAATTAATATAGTTGTCGGTTATAATACTAAATCGGTCTACAGTTTCAGGTAGATATTTTAAGGATTCAAATAATGCCTCGGGAGATTCAAAATCGGCTAAATAGCTAGAATAGTCTTCATTCGTAGCAAATCTGTCATCAGCTAAATCAGGAATTTCAGATTTGTATAGGTAGACAGCATTCATGCCCTTCCATACAAAGTCTTTTATGTTTGAAGAGGTAATAACATTATCATCAAAATCTTCAAAACAACTTGTAAGTGTTGTAGTAATGGCAAGAAGGAGTGCCAGTAATTTTAAATTTTTCATCATTTTTCTTTTTTAAATAGCTTTTTTACTTAAGTCTGTAAAACCCTAAATTTACTTACATTATTATAAATAAAAAAACTTTGTAACAAAATGTAAAGTGTATCGTCGTAATTATGAAAGCAAGTAAAATTGATTTCAACCACCAATCAAAAAAGTAATGAAGCAGGCAGATTTTGTAAGCTTAGTAATGCCATTTAAGGATAAAGTATTTCGTTTAGCCAAGCGTTTATTGGTTTCGCGAGAAGAAGCTGAGGACGCTACACAAGAAATACTGTTGAAATTATGGAAAAACAAAGAGAAGATAGAAGATTATAAAAATGTAGAAGCCTTCTCAATGACAATGACAAAGAATTTTTGTTTAGACAGACTAAAATCTAAACAAGCACAAAATTTAAAAATTGTTCACAGTAATTATACAGACAACAATTCGTCATTGCAAAAGCAAGTTGAAGCTAAAGATAGCTTAAACTGGGTATCTCGTATAATGGAAGATTTACCAGAGCAGCAAAAAATAATTGTACAGCTAAGAGATATAGAGCAGTACGATTTTGCTGAAATAGCTAAAATGCTAGATATGAATGAAACCGCAGTGCGTGTTAATCTATCTAGAGCAAGAAAAACAATAAGAGAAAAATTAACTAATACACATAGACATGGTATTAAATAATATAGAAGAGTTAATAGAAAAGTACAACAATGCAGAAACAACGCTTGTCGAAGAACAGCAGTTAAGAGCATACTTTACAAGCGATAATATTGCACCGCATTTAGAACATTACAAACCAATGTTTGTATACTTTTCTCAGGCACAGCAAGAGCAGTACACCAAAGACGTTCCATTAAAACCTAAGAGAACAAAAATGTATCAATGGATTTCTGTCGCAGCAGTTACGGTTCTTATGTTAGGTTTTATTATTCCGCAGGTTCTTGGTCCTTCACAAGAAGAATTAAGGCAAAAAGAATTAGCAATGGAAACTTATAATAAAACCATGGAAGCGCTCAGTTTAGTTTCAATAGGAATGAACGAAGGAAAAGAACAACTTAATTCGTTAACCTTAGTTTCAGATAATTTAAATCAAGGTTTTGAAGAGGTTAGTAGACTAAGCGAGTTTTCAAAAGCAACAAACAGAATATTTAAAAACAAGTAACAAACACACAAAAATTAAAGAATTATGAAAAAAGTAATTGTAATAATCGCGCTTATTATAGCACCAATGTTATCAGGTGCACAGAGCATCTTTGATAAGTATGAAGATATGAAAGAAGTAACATCAATTGTTGTTACACAAAAAGCTTTCAGAATGTTAGCCACTATAGATTTGGATGTAGACGATCCGGAAGCAAAGGAATTTATGGAAATGGTAAAAAAGATTACAGGACTGAAAGTATTTACCACAGGTGATGAAAAAATATCTGCTGATATGAAGTCTACAGTAGATAAGTACCTTAAGTCTTCTGCTCTTGAAGAGCTAATGCGTATTAAAGATGGAGATCAAACGGTTAAATTCTACGTGAAAGAAGGTAAAGATGAAAACCACGTTAAAGAGTTATTAATGTTTGTTTCTGGACTAAAAGAGATTACTGAAGGAAAGGATATAGAAATTAATGGTAAAAAGCGTGAAATAGAAACAGTTTTACTGACTTTAACAGGCGATATCGATTTAAGACAAGTATCTAAAATCACTAATCAAATGGATATTCCTGGTGGTGATCAGTTAAAGAAGGCTGGTGAAAACGGTAAAGAGTAGAAATTATGATACAATCAATCAAAAAATTAGCGGTAGTGTTGCTTTTGGTTGTGGCTTATACAAGCTGCAACCAAGGGCCAACGTTGCAAACCTATTTCGTAGATAATCAAGTTAAGCCAGGTTTCTTATCTGTAGATGCACCAATTGGTTTGCTAAATGTAGAAGAAGTTGAACTTACAAAAGAACAGGAAGAGGCATATAAATCTATAGATAAACTGAATATACTAGCTTACAGAATAGATAATAGCAACAAAGCAGAATACGACTTAGAGCTTGCAAATATTAAAACCATTCTTGAAAACCCTAAATATGAAGAGTTAATGCGTGGTGGTAATAGTGTAGATGGGCGTTTTAAAGTGATGTTTATTGGAGAGGTTGATAATGTTGATGAACTTATTCTTTTTGGTAACTCTGATGATAAAGGTTTTGTAGTGGCCAGAGTACTTGGTGACGACATGAATGCAGGAAAAATAATGTCTCTGCAATCAGTGTTAAAGGATATGAATTTTGAAAATGCCAACCTGAAAGGTATAACAGATTTTATTAAATAAAAACTGACAATTTTATTTAAAATGTTAATTAGAATCGTCTTGGAGCTTGTCTTCAGGACGATTTTTTTTATTGTCATTTTTAAGAGCATACCAAAAGGCAATACCTAATAACCCACTAAAAAGCACAAATAATAATGCTTTAATGATAAAATAATCTAACACTTCAAACATTCCTGCAGCAAAGAAACCAAAGGCTATTATGGATACAAATAGTAAGGCTAATGAGTTTTTACTTAAAGGAATTAGTTTCATATACCAGTATAATTACTAGGAGATATTGCTTTCAATTCAGATTTTATAACATCTGAAACCTCTAAAGTATCAATAAAATTTGAAATAGACGTTTTAGTGATTGCTTCATTAGTTCTTGTTAAACCTTTTAAGGCCTCATAAGGGTTAGGATACCCTTCACGACGAAGAATAGTTTGTATTGCTTCCGCAACAACAGCCCAATTGTTTTCTAGATCTTGTTCAAATTTAGAAACATTTAATAATAATTTCCCTAATCCTTTTAATGTAGATTTAAAACCAATAATAGTATGTCCAAAAGGTACACCAGCGTTTCTTAAGACGGTACTATCTGTAAGGTCACGTTGCATTCTAGAAATAGGCAACTTTGCAGCAAGATGTTCAAAAATGGCATTAGCAATACCTAAGTTACCTTCACTGTTTTCAAAATCTATCGGGTTTACTTTATGTGGCATAGCCGAACTACCAACTTCACCTTTTTTAATTTTTTGCTTAAAGTAATCCATAGATACATATGTCCAGATATCTCTGTCTAAATCTATGATAATGGTATTAATACGTTTTAAAGCATCAAACAACGCAGCCATATGATCGTAGTGCTCTATTTGCGTTGTTGGGAAAGAATGTTGTAAGCCTAATTTTTCTTGTACAAAGGATGTTCCAAAAGCTTTCCAATCAATGTTTGGATAAGCCACTTTATGTGCATTAAAGTTACCGGTAGCACCACCAAACTTAGCAGCACTTGGTACATCATTCAAAAGGTTAAATTGTTCTTTTAATCTCACCACAAAAACATCAATTTCTTTACCTAAACGTGTAGGTGAAGCAGGCTGACCATGTGTTCTGGCTAACATTGGTACAGTTTTCCATTCTTCAGCTAATTCTTCAATTTTATTAAGAAGAATATTGTATTCAGGAACATACACATCATTCATAGCTTCCTTAATACTTAATGGAATAGCAGTGTTGTTGATATCCTGAGATGTTAATCCAAAATGGATAAACTCCTTTTGGTCAGATAAATCTAAAGCATCAAACTTTTCTTTTATAAAATACTCAACCGCTTTTACATCGTGGTTGGTTACTTTTTCAATTTCTTTTATGGCAGCCGCATCAACAGCAGTAAAGTTTTTATAAATAGCTCTTAGGTCTTCAAAAACACCATCAGAGACTGATTCTAACTGAGGTAAAGGCAGTTCACAAAGTGCTATAAAATATTCTATCTCTACAAGAACACGATATTTTATTAATGCTTCTTCAGAAAAATAATTGCCTAAAGCTTCTACTTTAGATCTGTATCTACCATCTATTGGTGAAATTGCGCTAAGTGCTGTAAGTGCCATTTAAGTTGATTTTTAAGAAGCATCAAAGATAGCAAAGTTAGGCTGAAGCACGAAAGTACTCTGCAAGAAGTTTTTTGTAATAAGAGATTTTATTTCTTTGAATTTATTTTTTTGAGAATATGCCTTGCCCTGGCTTTAAAACCTGAGCTTTGCATTTGAAAATCGCGCTCTAAAATTATGGCAAGTTCTGGGTGAATCCAATCGTACTCAGTGCCTAATAAATATAACGAATTCATAGAGTAGGCTTTAGGAGCAATTTTTTCGTCATTAATCATCCAATCAAAACAAGCAGCGATTATTTTTTCTTTGTGCGTTTCACTAAGATGTTGTTTTATTTTGGTATCAGATTTCCCGTAGTAAGCAGTTATTAAATATTCACAGATTTTAGCCATAGGTCGTACTGCAGGATCTAGATGTACTCTTGAAATGTTTTGTGTAAAGGTATCTAAATGTGGAATGATAGCTTCAAGGTTTTCACCACACATAAACTCAAACACCCAAGCTGCTCTGCACGAAATTTTATCATCAACATCAAACAAAATCTCCAGAAGTGGTTTTACTAAGTCTGGCTGGTTTAAAACCAAATTTGCATAATACAAGCGCTTTTCCCGCGAGTGGTTAACGTAATTTAATTCTTTATAAAGTTGCTCTTTTGTCAATTTAATTTCGCTAAATTTAGATTTCTAAAATAATCAAAAATGAAAATCCTTAAAAAACTCTTACTGTTAATTTTAGTAGTCTTTATAATTGCTCAATTTTTTGGACCAGAAAAGAACGAAGGAGATATTGCTACTGTAGATGCCTTTATTGCAGATACGAATCCTCCTAAAGATGTTCAGGTAATTTTAAAAAATGCATGTTTCGATTGTCATAGTGACCACACACGATATCCATGGTACAATAATATTACACCTATAAATTACTGGTTAGCAAGTCATGTTGAGGATGGTAAAAAACATTTTGATGCCTCTAAGTGGAACGATTATTCTGATAAGAAAAAAGACCATAAGTTAGAAGAGCTTGCAGAAGAAGTAGAGGAAGGCCACATGCCATTACCAAGCTATACTTGGACGCATAGCGAGGCTAAACTAAGTAAAGAACAGATTGAAGCTGTTGAAGAATGGGTGAAAATGGCACGCATTAAGTACGTTTTTTTAAAAGACCCACAATAATAAAAGCATCAGTTCAAGTGAAATTCAATAGCATTTTGTATCGAGAACAAGGTTTTTTATGAGCAAAAAACTATTAATTGTTGGTTTTGTTTGGCCAGAGCCTAAAAGTTCTGCTGCTGGTAGTAGAATGCTACAGTTAATTGAGCAATTTCTCAATCAGAATTTTGAAATTACATTTGCCTGTGCTGCCAAAACTTCTGATAACACCTATGATTTATCTCAAATAGGTGTAAATACGCAAACCATATTTTTAAATGATGCCACTTTTGATGATTTTGTAAGCAAACTACATCCAGATATTGTGCTTTTTGACCGATTTATGGTAGAAGAGCAATATGGCTGGCGTGTGGCTGAGCATTGTCCAAAGGCTTTACGTGTTTTAGATACAGAGGATTTTCATGGTTTACGAAAGGCTAGGGAACAAGCTTTAAAAGCAGGCGTTGAGGTCACAATTGAACACTTACAAAATGATACCACTAAACGTGAAATTGCAAGCATCTACCGTTGCGATTTAAGTTTGATAATCTCAGAAGCAGAAGTAGATATTTTAACCCAACAATTTAAGATAGATGAAAGCTTACTTTACTATTTACCCTTCTTATTAGAGCCAACAGAAGAAGAAAAGATAAGCGGTTTACCTTCTTTTGAAGAACGACAACATTTCATAACCATTGGTAATTTTTTGCATCCACCAAACTATGATGCAGTATTGTATCTAAAGCAAGTTATTTGGCCTTTAATACGCAAACAGCTTCCCAAAGCCGAATTGCATATTTATGGTGCTTACAAATCTCAAAAAGTAATACAACTGCATAAAGAAAAGGACGGTTTTGTAATAAAAGGATTTGCTGATGATGTGAATGATGTGATGAAACAATCTAGAGTTTGTTTGGCACCATTACGTTTTGGTGCAGGGTTAAAAGGCAAACTAGTAGACGCTATGCAAAATGGTACACCTTGCGTTATGTCTGGTATAGCAGCCGAAGGTATGTTTGGAGAACTAGATCTCAACGGTTTTATAGAAAACAATCCAGAGTCTTTTGCTCAAAAAGCAGTAGAACTCTATATAAAAGCAGAAGTCTGGAAAGACAAACAAAACAACGGTTTTAAAGTTTTAAATCTGCGTTTTGATAAAGCTAATTTTAAAGATGAGTTTGCACAAAAAATAGAAGGGCTAAGTAAAGATCTAAAAAAACATCGTCAAAGCAATTTTATTGGTCATATACTACAACATCAGACATTACAAAGTACTAAGTATTTGAGTAAATGGATTGCCGAGAAGAATAGGTGAGATTTCGTTATTCGTTTATCTTACAGTTGTGTTCTTCAAATATTTTTACCATTCTGGTTTGTATACGTTCTTTTTCCGATTCAGTTAACTGACTTGATAAACCATCTAAAATCTGGTTACTTATATTAGGATTATATAGATACCGAATGGTATATCTATCTTCTGAAATTCCAATAATTTCAGCAGGTTCTTTAAGGTAAATTAAGTCTACCTTAAAAGGCATATTATTAAAGTCTTCGACAATTTGTTTTGTGACATTGTCTGAAAAATATGAAGTAGAAAATTTCGAAAATATTTGATTCCATCCTGAAGAACTACAATTATAATTAATTGAGCCAATTTCACTTGAATTTTCATTAACTCCGTAGCATGAGATAAATAAGGAAACAACAAAAAAAGCTCTCAGTTTAGATTTCATCTTAATAGTTTACTATTTCTTTATTTGGTATCTATTTATTAGTGAGTCAATTAATAACTTGTGAAAGCTAATTAAAGATTCTACACTCTCAATCTTGCCTTCATACTTTAATGAAAGTCTTGTAGCGATTGAATAGTTTTTTTTAGCAATAGTTCCCTTAGTACTAATTTCGAAAGCTGTGTTCTTGAAAAGAATATTTAGATTTGATTTTATAATTGAGGTTTCTATTTCTTTTTTTAAAGATGGACTAGAAGAGACTATTTTCCAACTATGTTTTTTTAATAGAACTAACTTAGTAAAAGGGTCAAATGTTTTAATTTCAAAAGGATCTGGCTTCTGAAGATTAGGGATTTCTATTAGGTACTGAGCGGTATCAGAATTTCCAAAGTCGTACACAATATTCATAAGAACATTGCGATATGTTATTTTTAGATTGTATTTTGAAATATGAACAAATGAGCCAATTTCTCCATCTACCTTGAATGATTTATGATTGAACTCACCGTTGTTCTTTTCACAAATTCGTTTTAATTCAAGTTCAACTTCATAATAATGGCTGAAGCCAAAGGTTAAATCCGTTTCAAAAATTTACTTACAAACTCTATTTTTTCCTTTTTACAACACCATCACTAACAAAATCTGAGAAGTTTGAAGTTGCCGTAAACTTATAACCATCAGCAGTTGTTTCGGTAATTTCGACAAAAACAGTGTCGGTTTTTTTACCTCTAGGTAATGTATCTTCTCCTTTTATTACACTCCCGTTAAAAAGTGCGTATTTACAATCATTAATCCATATTAGGTCAAACCTGCTATGGATTCCTAATTTCTCAACTATTTCTTCTTGATGTGTTTCAGTTCTGATTAAAACAGAGCCTCCATAGCTTTCATCTTCTATTACAAATGTTCCTGTTTTGTAGTCGTTACAATCTTGAGGATTACTCAACACTAAGAATAATGCAACGATTGGTGTAAATAGTTTGCTCATGCTGTTATTTTAGTTGGTTTTATAAATTATATACTGCTGAACTGTTTTCAGTTGAAAAACAACGAAGTTCAATGAAATTTTTAGAAAATCAAAAGAGTTATAAGGTTTTGTTGTTGCCCTAAGAAATTATCTATTAAAGTTAATGTCTTATTTAGAAGTGGTTGCATATCCCTGTTGGCAGCTTTACTCATAATCAACCATTCTTATGTCCTCACATTTGATATGTGTTGAAATAGTTTTAGAGCCAACTTTATTTAGTTCTATTACCTTTTTCCAAGTTCCGTAATCGTTTCTGTAAAGCGAGGTAAATCCAATCCCATCACAGCGTCTTTTTTTAAATACTGAAACTAAAGCATACTTTTTATTCTGCGAAAATATTGGTTTAGAAAAGTGATAATATACTGTTTCCTCTGGATTGTTTTTGTCATCCATTTTCCAATTTTCAACAAAGTCAGCATAAAGTTTTTTATCGTTCCAAATTTTCTTTTTGTTCCACAACCACTTCTTTTTGATAATTAATGTATATGGCTCTTTGTTTTCAACTAAACTGTCGTATACCTTATTGTCAATATTATATTTAACAAACTTTACTTTTTTTGTTTGAGGTGGTGATAAAATTTCTGTGTAGTAGACTTCATCAGAAACATATTTCACTTTGTTTAATTTGAAGTGTCTCCAATCTATAGTATCATTTTTAGGCTCTGTGTAAAGAAAATCTTCTTTAAAGTTTTCATCAACCATTTTCAATTCTCGTATCTGATAATTTTGAAGGGAATCATTTATTTTCTCTTGAGATATACTTCTTGGAACTAAAAAATAATATTTAAAATTTTCTGGGATTTCGTCTTTAGCAACTTGATTAATTAAATTCTCTATATCCGATTTTTGACCAAATAAATTGAGAGTTGAAAAGATTGATACTAGAAATAATATACGTTTCATAATTAACGAATTTCACTGAAATTTTCAGAAAATCAAAGGAGTAATAAGGTTTTGTTGAAAGTACTAAGCCATGATGATAAGATTTTAACTAGATAGGTGACCAATTGAAGTCGTATATTCCATGATGGTCTAAAATAGATCTAAACTTTTCAGGGCCGTGATATAATTGTTTAAATAAAAAAGCTTAGTCAGTGGTATAGATTGAAGCTATCTCTTCTTCTTGTTTTTTCTTTTTGCGTTTACCTGTAAAAATATTAAAGGTATAACTTGCAGTAAGTCCGCCTAACATCGTAGAAATCATTTCACTGTTATCAAACTTTCCCGTAATAATATTACCATCGTAAAACTCTTTGGCAAAACCAGCTAAAGAAGACAAACCGAAACTATACCAAAAGGCTTTGTTTTTATTTTGGGTTTTAGAATATATATAAGTGTAAGTTCCGCTAGATATAATAGCACCAACGGCAAAATGTAAGCCATCGTCTTCTAAGGTAATTTCTTGAGCAGAGCTTAGATTTAAACAAAAAAGGGTAAATAAAATAAGTGTAGTTTTCATGTTTATAAAAGATTGGTTGGCAACAAGGTAACCCATTTGTTTAGGAATCCTAAAATTTTCGCTGTGACTTACATTTTTACGATAAAAGCGCTAATTTCGCTTAAGTTTATTAGATATTTCTGAAAGAGTTTGAAGACTACCATACATACAAAAATGCCATTACTCATACTATTTGTCTTAGTATGTTCTTGTTCAACATCAACAAAAATTAAGTCTGGTGATATTGTCTTTAGAGGTGCATCACAAAGTGACTTATCTGAAGCCATTAATGAGGTAACACAAACCGAAAAAGCAACAAACTATACGCACATGGGCATTTGTAGTGTTGAAAACGATACCGTTTTTGTTTACCACTCAGATTTAGGCAAAGGTGTGGTAAAAGAGCCTTTAGAATTGTTTTTAAAGTCTGATGATGCTTCAACTTATACAGCAGATGTATACCGAATTAAAAATAGTACCAAACCGCAATTGGAAAACGCTATTTCTAAAGCCAAGGACTTACTTGGTGAGCCATACAACTTTACTTATATTTTAGAAGACAAAGGCTATTACTGCTCAGAGTATATCTACGAATTGTTTAAACAAGACTCTGTTTTTACGCTTGAGCCTATGACCTTTAAAAACGCTGAAACCAATACCTTTCACAACGGTTGGGTAAGCCATTACAAAGAGTTAGGCATAGAAATACCAGAAGGTAAGTTAGGATGTAACCCAAATGGCATGGCAGCTTCTAAAACTTTAGATTTTTTAAAGCGTTTGCAATAATGTTTAAAACTAGGTAAAGTTACGTATTGACTTGTTGGTTAAAAAATGCGAACTTCGCTTATCGGTGGATATAAATCATTGAAACAGATTCATATCCAAATCGTTGGCAAACATTAAAAACAAACATATGAAAAACAGATTACACTTTCTTTTTTTATTCTTTATCATCTTTTTTAACTGTAGTGATGATAGTAGTAACAATAATAATGAGGATATTTTGACCTTCGAAGGTGATGTAGTATTAACTTCTCAAGAAGAAATAAACGACTTTGGCGCAAACAATTATCAGAAAATAAATGGATTTCTTGTGATACTTGATGGTGACGCTATTAACACAGATGTTATAATAGATATCTTTAATCTAGACGCATTAATTGATTTAATTGAAATTACAGGTGACCTAAATATCCAACTTAATGACAATATTACAAATCTTGATGGCTTATCTAATATCGAAAAAGTAGGTGGCAAAATTTATTTATATCAGAACCAAAGCTTACTAAATGTTGATGGATTAAGCAATATTACCGAAATAGGTGGAGACTTTGGAATAGATAATAATATAGCTTTAAAAAGAATCGAAGGATTCAATAATCTGAATTTTATAAATGGAAGTTTGGACATTGGAGGAAACTGGCAATTAGAAACAATTAATGGCTTTAATAATTTAGAATCCGTAAGCAATAGATTTATCATTGACAGTTCTGGGCTTATAGAATTTAATGCATTCAACAGCTTGACTGAAACTGGTTCAGATTTCAAATTCTTAACTGATATTACTCAATTTACAGGATTTGATAATCTTACAACTGTTGGGAGAGATTGCTGGTTGACCTCGAATGTAGATTTTAATCTATTCAATATTTTTAGTAATATTCAAACAATAAATGGTGAATTTCTTTTAACTAATAATAATGAAATCTCTTCTCTAAATTTCCTATCCAATTTGACCTATGTAGGTGATGATATTGAAATTTCAAACAATACTAATCTTTCAGATTTCTGTGGATTAACCAATTTAATACAAACTAATTTACAAGGTGACTTTTATACTAGTTCTAACTTATACAATCCAACCGAACAAGACATGCAAGATGGGAATTGTTACTAAATAACTATTGCCAACAAAGTACTGTGGTAAAAACAAGTATAACGTCATTGATTTTTCACTAAAGTACTTCTTTAAATTTCATCATATACAAAATCAATAAGCACCACACAAAATCCTCGCCCTAAAAATGACATAGACAAAAACTAATTAATTAATCACTAAACAATCAAGATTATGAAACATCTTACCAACCAAAAAATTTTGTCCGTAATGCTTTTTGCATTAGTTCTAGGGTTCCAAAGTTGTAAACAACAACGTAAGGAAGACATTAAAGAAGTAGAAAAAGAGGTTACTATTAAAGCTGAAAAGCCTGAGTATTTTCTGTTAAGGCCAGATGTAGAAAAAGCGTATGGTTATTCTCACGCTGTAAAAATTGGAAATGACATTAAAATATCTGGAGCGGTAAGTATGGATGATGAAGGTAACCCAACAGCTGTTGGTGATATAGAGCAACAAATGAAAAATTGTTATGCCGACTTAGAAAAAATATTGAAGCACTTTGGCTGCACTTTTGATGATGTAGTTAAAGAAGATATTTTTACAACAGATATGGCTTCTATGCTCGAAAAATCTGCTTATAGAGCCGAAGTATACAAGAACGGTTTTCCTACAGGTTCTTGGCTAGAAGTAAAGGGATTGGCACTTCCTGAGTTTATGGTTGAAATAGAATTAGAAGTGCATAAATCGGAATAGCGTTACAAATTTTTAGAGTTAAATCTTTGGCACTGAATTTGTTTGTAACAAAACACAAGATTTTACTACCAATAAGTAAAACAAGGTTTAACTTAAAAAAGAAAAATTATGATTCAGTATAAAGGAGCATTAGTTTTAGGAGCATTAATTGGCGCTGCAGCAGGTGTTTTATTAGCACCAGATAAAGGCAGTGTAACCAGAGATCATCTTAAAAAAGAAGGCAAGGAGATAAAAGACAAACTTGTAGATGACTTTACAGAAGTAAAAGAAGATTTGTCTAAAGCTGCAAAATCTGGTAAAGACAAGTTTAAAGAAGACATGAAAGACTTTGCTTCTAAAGCTAGTTACAAAACAGAAGAAGCCATTACCTTTTTAGAAAAGCAATTGGCTATTCTTAAAGAAAAGAATAAGACCTTACAGCAAACAAGTTAGTAATAGAAGCCACAATTTAATTGTGGCTTTTTATGTCATTGAGAGTGGTAGCGTGGCAATCTTTTGAATTGAAGTTTTATGATGAGATTACCACGTCATTCGTGCCTCATTCCTCGTAATGACATACTGTGCGTCAGTTCGAGTGGATTTTATGAGTGAAAGGAATAAAATTTGTATCGAGAACCGATAAAAAAAACTTCTCGATACGATTTACTCATGCTTCGTAAATCACTCGAAGTGACGTTATGCTTGCTCAACAACTTTAAGTAATTCTGCTTTTATGCCAGGCCATTCTTCTTTTAAAATACCATAACAGCAGGTATTACGTCTGTAGCCATCTTTCATTGGGACGTCTTTGCGTAAAATACCTTCTAAAGTTGCTCCTAGTTTTTCAACAGCACGTCTCGATTTGTTGTTCCTGTCATCTACCCTGAATTCTACTTTTTCAAATTCAAGCGTTTCAAAAGCATACTGAAGCATTAAAAATTTCATATTAACATTCAATCCAGTCCCTTGAAATTCGTGCCCAATCCATGTCCAGCCAATATGCAGCAGTTTGTTTTTCCAGTTTATAAGTCCAAAACGAGTGGAGCCAGCATAGGTTTGGGTTGCTTTATCAAATACAATAAACGGAATAATGATTTTGTGATAGTAGCCATCAACAGCCAATTGCACATAATCTCTTAGTTTTTTTGGTGTAGAAATATCAGAAGGCGAGTAATAGATAAGGTCTTTTTGTTGCGCAATAGACTCTAAATGTTTGTAATTACTTAAATCTAGGAGACTAAGTTTTACACGGTTGTTTTCTAGGGTTGGTGCTGTCATAATCAAACCAAATTATTAATATAATCTACATTAACCACATGCTTTCCTTCAAACGGAAGAATCTCTAATCTATCACCAAATAACTCATCCGCACGTTCTGATTCTTGTGCTATACGTTCCGCATCTAAATATTCGTCTTCGGTGCCGTAAATGAGTTTTACTTTAGTGACTTTAGAAAGATGCTCAAAGTCTTTAGCGGTTAATTCTTTAGGAATACCACCAGAATGCAACACCAACTGAGAACATTGTAATTGTCGTTTGGCTAAATAGCGCATAGCAACACTCACGCCTTGTGAGTAACCTAATACAATAAAGTTGACATCTTCAGGAATGTTTTCAGCTTCAAACACCGCATCAAAATAGTTGAGAATGTTAAGCATACCACTTTCGGTATTATCTCTTGTTAACCAATTAGCACCAACATGCATTTTTGGTTGTATGTAATATTTGCTTGGTGCTTGTGGAGCTATAAAATAGTTGTCTTCAGCATTTAGATGTTTAAAATAACGTAAAAAGTAACGACTTAGATAACCCATACCATGGCACACAAACCACACATTTTTAGTGTGTTCGGTTAGTGCGTTTAAAGTAGAGTAGGAGTTGCACGTTGTATATGTGATTTCTTTTTCTTCTGAATTCATTATTCTTAGTAGTTTCAGTATTTTTGTGTTAAATAATTAATTACCTCGCGGCAAGCCTATGAGGTATTCAAAGGATACAATTTTAAACATTTCGACGTAACTATCGGAATATTTAAACCTCGATTATCGAGTAAAATTAAACTTTTTATATGCAATTATCTAAGGAAATGATTTTGGCAAAAGCCAACGAAGTTTCAAAAAACACCTTAATGGAAACTTTAGATATAGAGATGATAGATTATGGCGAGGATTTTTTGGTTGCCAGGATGCCTGTAACACCAAAGGTGCATCAACCAGATGGAGTGTTGCATGGCGGAGCTACTGCAGCTTTAGCAGAGAGCGTTGGTAGTTTTGCATCGCACATTTTTACAGATTTAGAACAGTATTTTGTGAGAGGTTTAGAGATTACAGCTAATCATTTAAAGAGTGTAAAAGAAGGCTATGTATACGCTAAAGCCACTTTTTTACATAAGGGTCGTACCACGCAATTGTTAGATATTAGAGTAACGGACGAGCAGGATAATTTAATCTCGGTTTGTCGTTTATCTACCATTTCATTACCGCTTAAAAAGTAATAAATGACCCAAGATTCTTTTTTTAAAACTTTAGAGCAGCAGTATAAAAATCAATTACCTTTTGTAGTTTATAGTAGAGCCATTAATTCTGTAATTAAATGTTGGCTGCAAAATGATGCTACTTTGTATACAACTTCAGATTTTTCAGAAAGTGGTTTTGTGTTTGCTCCTTTCGACTTAAACAATAAAAGTATACTACTACCTGAAAGAGATTGCGAGCATCTTACTTTGGAAATCTCTAATCTAGATTTAGATGAAGACTTTAAAACTATATCTATTGAGAACAAAGGTGAAGTAGAGCATATAAAGCTTGTTACCAAAGGTGTTGATACTGTTAAGAATGGAGATCTAGAGAAAGTTGTTTTATCTCGAAAGGTTGAAAAAGACTTAGAAAACGCAAATCCATTTACAATTTTCAAAAGGCTTTTTAATACCTATAAAAATGCGATGGTATATTGCTGGTATCATCCAAAAGTTGGATTGTGGTTAGGCGCAACACCAGAATTATTATTTAAAGTAGAAGGCAAACAATTAACCACAATTTCTTTAGCCGGAACTCAGCCTTATGAAGCAGATGCTGAGGTAACTTGGACTAGTAAAGAATACAAGGAGCAACAAATTGTAACTGACTATATCACCAAACAAATAGAACCTTATACGAGCACTATAAATGTTTCAGAAGTTGAAACTGTAAGGGCTGGAAATCTCCTGCATTTAAAGACTTATATTCATAGTCGAATAAAACCTGAGAGTAGCTTAAAATCAGTTATTGAAGGCTTACATCCAACACCAGCAGTTTGTGGTTTTCCAAAAGAGACATCCAAACAGTTTATTCTTAAAAATGAAAATTACAATCGAGAATTTTATACAGGATTTTTAGGTGAACTGAATTTGAAAACTTCCAAAACCAGAAATACTAACCGACGAAATGTTGAGAACAATGCGTATGCTGTAGTAAGAACATATTCTAATTTTTATGTTAACCTGCGTTGTATGCAACTAAAAGGTCATAGAGCAATGATATATGTTGGTGGAGGTATCACAAAGGATTCCATACCACAAAAGGAATGGGAGGAAACGGTAAACAAAACCAAAACTATTGCTAACGTTTTAAGTTAAAACGAAGAGAATCCTTATCTTTGTTATTTGATGAAATACTCTAAAATTCCCTTATCCCAAACGGTTGTTACGTTATGCAAAACGCATAATGTAAAGCATATAATTATTTCGCCAGGAAGCCGAAATGCACCTTTAACCATAGGTTTTACGCACGATGATTTTTTCAACTGCTACAGTATAGTAGACGAGCGTTGTGCTGCTTTTTTTGCACTTGGTATAGCGCAACAATTACAAGAGCCAGTAGCGTTAGTTTGTACCTCTGGTAGTGCGTTGCTTAATTATTATCCTGCAATTTCTGAAGCGTATTACAGCAATATTCCGTTGTTAGTTTTATCGGCAGATAGACCAAAACATTTAATAGATGTAGGAGATGGTCAGACCATAAAACAGAAAAATGTTTATGGAGAACACGTCTTGTATAGTGCAAATCTAAAGTTAGATTTAAAAGATAAAGAACATAAATCTAATGATGATGAGTTGCCAATAATACGAAGTATCGAGAATAAGTTAGAGCGATTCTTAGGATTACAAAAAGACATACAATCGCATAACGAATCTGAAATACATGATGCTATAACCATAGCAAGATTAAAATCTGGACCAGTCCATATCAATGTTCCTTTTGATGAACCGCTTTATGAAACTGTAGATGAATTGAGTATTAATCCCAAACCATTCAGTATAGCAGACCGAACAGAGAAGATAGACGATTTTGAAATAAAGAGTCTGTTGGATGTTTGGCACTCAGCAAAACGAAAGATGATATTGGTTGGTGTGCTACAACCAAACTCTATAGAAGAGCAGTGGTTACAAGAATTAGCTGATGATGATAGTATATTGGTTTTTACAGAGACTACTTCAAACTTACACCATCCTGATTTTTTCCCAGGAATCGATAAAATGATAGCTCCACTTAACGAGGAAGAATTTCAGTCGCTACAACCAGACATTCTATTGACTTTTGGAGGTATGATAGTTTCTAAGAAGATTAAAGCTTTTTTAAGACAATACAAACCAGAAGATCATTGGCATGTAGGTTTGTTTAAGGCTAATGACACGTTTTTCTGTTTAGATAAACACATCAAACTAACACCTAACACGTTTTTAAAAACGTTTTTACCACAAGTAACACATCATACAAAGAGTGACTATAAAACCAATTGGTTAAAGGTGAGACAAAAGCGTAGAAAGCTTCAGGATGATTATTTGAAGACGATTCCTTTTTCAGATTTTACGGTCTTTAATACGTTGCTAAAGAGCGTTCCCAAACAAAGTCAATTACAATTAGGTAATAGTTCTGCAATACGTTACGCACAACTATTTCAGCTCAGAAAAGATATTGCAGTGTTCTGTAATAGAGGTACAAGTGGTATAGATGGTAGTACAAGTACAGCAATCGGAGCAGCTTTAGCTAATACGCAGCGTACAACATTTATTACAGGTGATTTAAGTTTCTTCTACGATAGCAATGCGCTTTGGAATAATTACATTCCAAAAAACTTCAGAATCATTGTTATAAATAATGAAGGCGGAGGTATTTTTAGGATTTTACCTGGGCATAAGAATACTGAAAACTTTGATACGTATTTTGAAACTAAACATCATTTAACAGCTAAGCAACTCTGCGAAATGTATGGTTTTGAATATTCTATAGCTTCAGATGAAAAATCTTTAGATGAAGCATTGGAAAAGTTTTATAATGGTTCAAAAAAGCCAAAACTCTTAGAGGTTTTTACTCCCTCAGATACTAATGACAAGGTGCTTTTAGATTATTTTAAATTTATAAAGTAATCTTATCGTTAATTATCAATAAGATGTGACTTCTTCTCTTTTTAGGTGTCTAAAAAATACTTACCTTTAGAGGACAATTTATTTAACCTAAAACAAATAGAAAAATGAGTAAAAGAGACGAATTAATTGCGAAGTACGCAGCTGATTTAAAAGACAAATGTGGTGTAAATCCAGATATGGATTTATTAACTAAAGTTACTGTAGGTTTAGGACCTTCAATTTACAATGCAGATTCTTCAACTGTTTCTGGTTCTGACGAAAGCGAATTAGCAACTGTAAAGAACAATTACTTAATTAAGAAATTAGGTCTAAGTGAAAGCGATGATTTGGATGGAGCTATTGCTTCTGTAATGGAGACATATGGTCAATCAAATAGAAATAAATACAGAGCTGTAGTATATTATTTATTATGTACTCATTTTAACAAAGCTTCTGTTTACTAATAGAATTTAGTTTATAAAATATAAAGGCCTTTCTATTTAAGAGAGGCTTTTTTATTTCTGAAACTTTCTACTTTTCACAAGCAACTTATTTCTACCTTTGCAGCATGATACATTTAGGAGAATACAATACATTAGAAATACTAAGAGATACTGAACCAGGATTATTTTTGGGTGATGGTGAAGATGGCGAAGTTTTATTACCAAATAGATATGTGCCAGAAGCATTTGAAATAGGTGATAAGCTAGAGGTTTTTGTGTATTTAGATAATGAAGAACGACCAGTAGCAACAACAGACAAACCATTTATTAAAAAAGGTGATTTTGCATTGTTGCGTTGTAATCAGGTTACCAAGTTTGGTGCTTTCTTAGATTGGGGTTTGGTAAAAGAATTGTTTTGCCCATTTAAAGAACAGGCTTTTAAAATGAAAGCTGGTGGCTGGTATTTAGTGTATTGTTATTTGGATGACGAGACAGAGCGTTTAGTAGCATCTAGTAAAACCAATCGTTTTTTAGATAATAAAGAACTTACTGTTAAGCAGTTTGATGAGGTAGATTTAATAGTATCACATCCTTCAGAAATAGGTATGAATGTTATTGTTAATAAAAAGCACTTAGGCTTAGTATTTAAAGATGAAATTTATAAAGATATAAGTGTAGGTGATAGACTGAAGGGAATCGTTAAAAAAGTACGACATGACAATAAGTTAGACATATCTCTGAGTCAAATTGGCTATAGAAATATTGAGCCTAATGCAGAATTTATACTTAATGAACTAAAAGACAATAGTGGCTTTTTACCTCTGCATGATAAATCTAGCCCAGAAGATATAAAAGATCAATTGCAGATGAGTAAAAAAGCATTTAAAAAAGCAATTGGCTCTCTTTATAAGGATCGATTAATAACTATTGAAGAAAATGGAATAAGATTAATTTAATCTGTTTTCTATTCGCTGTTGAATAGTGTTTAAGCCTTCATAAAGGTTATCAAAGCAGATGTCTTTCCATTGACAAAAACTACTTTCTATTTCAGCATTCATGCGTGTAGCTTCAGTATAACTAACAATACCGTATGCTGCCAAGTTTGGTAATCTTTGTCTTGCTTTTTTTAAATCCAATATTGAGATAGAATATGAATTAATTCTGTTCGCAATAATTCCAAATGGTTTGTAATTCCCATAATGTTCTTTTATAGATTTAAGTGTAGGATTTACAGCCATTAAATCTATATGTGTACCTTCATTAAATTCAATAACAGCAATGTCTTTGAAAAAATGAGTAACTCCAAATTCTGTTGAATTTTGATTGATAATTTTTGATGCTAACTCTGTGTATTCAATTCCCATGATCTTCAAACTTTAATTATAGCTAAACCTTAAGTCATAAAGACCTAAAGCTATAGTTAGACACATGTTTTTCAATTTGGTCACTTAAATAAATGAAAAACAAAAAGTTATACGTTAAAAAGAGAAGTTTAGATGTTTGAAAAAACAATTTATTGAGTGTTGGCAAGCGTATTTTCAACCCAATCAATTGCATCATCAATATTTCTGAAAGATTTTCTATTAAATTTGAAAAAATGCTCTTCAATTTCAAACACTTTTTCTGTTATAGGATTATGAGCTACTACGGCATAAGCTTTTAAATTTTGAAATAACTTATTAAACTTATTAGCATCAGAAAGGTTAATAGAATAAGAATTAACTCTGTTAGAGATAAAACCAAAGGGTTTATTACCAAAGTTTGATTTAATAATATCTGTAATTTCACTAAAGTTATCGAAATTAATATCTATACCTTCATCAAAAACAGCAACCATATACTGATCGTTTAAGCGGAGTTCACCTAATTGAACTCTTAAACGCTTAAAATTCAAATTATTGATCCTAGGGGATGTAATCATAACATTGAAATATTCAGCTACAAATATAGTATGCATGCATAATAAATTCAAACTAAAATTAGAGTTTAGTCATTATTATTAATTCCTTATTTTTGTTTTCAAAATTTTAAGGAATATGAGCCATATAGATTGGAAAGTTGCCAAATCTTATGAAGATATAACATATCACAAATGCAATGGTGTTGCAAGAATAGCCTTTAATCGACCAAATGTAAGAAATGCCTTTCGTCCAAAAACTACATCAGAACTTTACGATGCGTTTTACGACGCTAATGAAGATGTAAATATTGGCGTGGTTTTATTAAGTGCTGAAGGTCCATCATCAAAGGATGGTATTTGGAGTTTTTGTTCTGGTGGTGATCAAAAAGCACGAGGACATCAAGGTTACGTAGGTGATGATGGTTACCATAGATTAAATATTTTAGAAGTACAACGTCTTATTCGCTTTATGCCAAAAGCTGTTATAGCTGTAGTGCCTGGTTGGGCCGTAGGTGGTGGTCATAGCTTACATGTGGTTTGTGATTTAACTTTAGCGAGTAAAGAACACGCCATTTTTAAACAAACAGATGCAGATGTTACAAGTTTTGATGGAGGATATGGTTCTGCATATTTGGCAAAAATGGTAGGTCAGAAAAAAGCCAGAGAAATTTTCTTTCTAGGCAGAAACTATTCCGCACAAGAAGCTTTTGAAATGGGAATGGTGAATGCAGTGATTCCTCATGAAGAATTGGAAACTACTGCTTACGAGTGGGCACAAGAAATACTCGCAAAATCACCAACTTCAATAAAAATGCTAAAATTTGCTATGAACCTTACAGATGATGGTATGGTTGGTCAGCAAGTTTTTGCAGGTGAAGCTACAAGATTGGCTTACATGACAGATGAAGCAAAAGAAGGACGTGATGCTTTTCTAGAGAAAAGAAAACCTAATTTTCCAAAAAAGTGGATTCCTTAAAACAATATAGGCTTAATGAAAAAAATTAAACCTTGGCTTTCTGCCATGAGGCTTAGAACTCTACCTCTCTCAGTTTCTGGAATAATTTTAGGAACATGCTTTGCTCTCTACAATGGTCATTTTAGTTGGTGGGTTTTGGTATTGGCCATCCTTACGACAGTAAGCCTTCAGATATTATCTAATTTAGCAAATGACTATGGAGATGGGCTAAAAGGTACGGACAATGACGATAGAGTAGGTCCAAAAAGGGCTATACAAAGTGGCATAATTTCTCCAGACGAAATGTTAGATGCTATAAAGTTTAATATAGTTGTTGTGATTATACTCACATTGTCACTAATTATGGCTGCTTTTGGGCCAGCTAACTTTTTGTTTTTGTTACTTTTTGTGTTTTTAGGAGGTCTGTCTATATACGCTGCTTTAAATTATACTATGGGAGATTCACCTTACGGTTACAGAGCTTTAGGTGATGTTTTTGTGTTTATATTTTTTGGTTTAATTAGTACAATGGGTAGTTATTTACTCTATGTCCACACTATAGATCATGTTGTTATATTACCAGCAATAGCTTTAGGTTTACTTAGTGTAGGTGTTTTAAATCTTAATAATATGAGAGACTTAGAAGAGGACGCTAAAGTTGGTAAAATTACAATAGCTGTGAAGTTAGGTATTAAACGCGCTAAACAATATCATTATTTTCTCATTATAGGTGCTATGCTAGCTTCCGTTATTTTTTCAATCTTCTATTACGTAAAAGGTTCCTATAATTATTTGTATTTAATTGCTTTTATTCCATTATTAATTCATTTAAAAAAAATAAAAGTAGCAAAAGAGCCTAACGATTTTGATAGTCAATTAAAAGTATTGGCATTATCTACATTCCTTTTCGCATTATTGTTAGGTGTTGGGTATGTTTTATATTAAATAGTTGACATACCTATCGTACAAACAGAAATAATATGTAAAAGGATTTTTCTTTGAACACTATCTAAGTTTTTATTACATTGAAAAACGTAATTATTTAAACTATAAATCTATTAATGAAAAATCTATTATCCATTCTTCTACTTATTGTATTTTCTTTTGTAAATGCTCAAACAACTAAGCTTCACGTAAGTGAAAGTGAGGAATACAAAGATGATGTAAAATCAACAGAGATTCTAACCATACATACTAAAGAAGGACTAACAGGTGTTGTAAGAGAAAGCAAACACGATATTTTATTTGATGTTTTTAACAAGGAACTTGTCAAAACTCATAATCTGGTTATAGAAAGTAGTAAAAAAGAGCGTTATGTTGGTGAAGTAGTTTTTGGAGATGAGATAAAAGTTTTTACAGTGTACTCTCCTAAAGTTAAAGAGCGTATCGTTTATTGCCATGTTTTTAATATTAAATCTGGTACTCACAGTAAAAAGACACTTTTTGAAGCTGACGTAGCCAAGAAGAGATATTTGTTTTCTGGAAGAGGTGAGCGCCAAACAAGCTTTAATTTATCACCTAATGGAAAATATTTGGCGATTGCAACAGACAATATCTACAAAGATGTTAATGACTATGCAATTAGAGTTTTTGATGCTAATAGTTTAGAGCTTTTATTTACCAAATCTTACCAAAAACATGATAAAAAATATTTTAAGCATAACGATATTTCTGTAACAGATAATGCCGAGGTTTATGTATTAGGAAAACTGTATAAAGATGGTAAAAAAGAAAAGAAAAAAGGTGAAGCAAACTATGATTTTATTCTAAATAAAATTACAGAAAAAGATAATCAAGAATTAGTAATTGGTTTGGTAGATCAGCATGTAAGAAGTTTAAACATTACAGATTTAGATAACCAATTACACCTTATTGGATTCTATTCTGAAAAGCGCACTGGAAAAATAAAAGGCGGTTGCAATTTTATAATAGACTCAGAAAATTTCTCAGTTTCTAGTCAGAAAAATTATGAGCTTCCTATTGATGTTTATGAAGATCTTTATGGAGATAAAAGAGGTGCCAAAAAAGAAGGTAAGGAACTTAAGAATTTTTATGTAGACTATATTTTAGAAGACTCTAATGGCAATACATATTTATTAGCTGAAGAATTTTACATAACACAAACATACGTTTCCACAGGTATGAATGGTGGTTATTGGCAAACAGTTTACCATTACGATGATATATTAATATTAAAGTTTGGTGCTTCAGGCGAGTTAGATTGGGGAAGAAGTATTTTTAAGAAAGCCAATGCACCCTCGTATAATGCATTTGTAAAAAATAATGAACTGCATGTACTGCTTAATTCAGGAAAAAATCTTTTAGAGAAGAAAGATGGAAGAACAAAAGTGTCTAAAGGGTTCTTTGAGTCGTCTTCGTTGTACGATATTGTTTATGATAATTCAGGAGAGGTTATTTATAGCAAAATACAAGACAATAAAGGTAAAACATTCTATTTGCCATTTTACGGAACTTATCAAGATGAAACTTTTATTATGATGAGTGATAGACGCAAGAAAAAACAGTTTATGATATTAAAATAACATTCAGGTTATGAAAATTACATTTTACGGTCATGCTACATTAGGCATACAAATTAAAGATATCCATATTTTAGTTGATCCTTTTATTACAGGAAACGAAAAGGCTTCAGAAGTTGATATAGAGCAGATCAAAGCCGACTATATCTTATTAACACACGCACACCAAGACCATATTTTGGATGTAGAAGCGATAGCAAAGCGAACAGGTGCAATCATCGTTTCTAATTATGAAATTGTAACCCATTATCAAAACTTAGGTTTTGAAGGTCACCCAATGAATCATGGTGGTTCGTGGGATTTTGAGTTTGGTAATGTGAGATATGTTAACGCTATTCATACATCATCTTTTCCTGATGGAAAATACGGTGGACAACCAGGTGGTTTTATTATAGAAGGCGAGCATAAAAATATATACATAGCTGGTGATACCGCATTAACTATGGATATGAAATTGATTCCATTACGTACAAAGCTAGATTTAGCTATTTTACCAATTGGAGATAACTTTACTATGGGAGTTGAGGATGCAATCTTAGCAAGCGACTTTGTAGAGTGCGATAAAGTATTAGGTTATCATTTTGATACCTTTGGTTATATAGAAATAGACCACGATGAAGCGAAGCGCAAATTCTTTGAAAAGGATAAAGATTTAATGCTGTTAGGTATTGGTGAGAGTGTAGAGTTGTAGCTACCTAACAGTACTTCTCAAAACAACCTTATGTAATAACTTAGGGAAAAAGCGTTTCAGGTAAACACCTTTAGTTTCACCTTTGCCAATATAAGCTTCAAACTTTTCTTTTTTAATGGCTTTTAGCATGCGTTTGGCAAAAACATCGACATCTAAACCATTTTCGGTTGCTGTATCTTGTTCGTTTTGAGTAGAGCCATTACCAGTTAAAGCATTGCGTGCAACGTTGGTGTTTACAAAGCCAGGACAGATCATGGTAACTTTTATGTTGTCTTTATCGTGTTCTAATCTTAAGGCATCAAAAAAGCCATGGAGTGCATGCTTTGCACCACAATAAGCAGATCGATAAGGTGAGCTAAATTTACCCATTAAACTAGTAACAGTAACAAAATGACCGGATTTTTGAGCTATAAAATGTGGAAGTAAGGCTTTAGACAAAGCTACTGTGCCCAAATAATCAATGTCCATAAGTTTTTTATCCACTTCAATATCTGTTTCAATAATCAGGGAGCGTTGACTAATGCCGCCATTGTTGATGAGAATATCAACGTTACCAAACAATGAAATAGCTTTTTCTACTATGGTTGGCATGGTTTTATAATCTGCTAAATCTAAAGGGAGGATTTTGATGTTTGTAGGTTGTTGACATTCGTTTTTAACGGCGTTTAAAACCGTTTCTCTTCGAGATGATATTATGAGTTTGCAATTTTGTTTAGACAATTCCAATACTAAGGCTTTACCAATGCCACTAGATGCTCCTGTTATCCAGATAACTTTATTATCAAATGTCATGTTTTATTTTTTGGAGTTCAACCATTCTTCACGTAAATCATCACTTAGCTTACCAGTACCATCGTGTTTCCAACCTGGTGGTTTTATCAAATATTGAAAACGATCTTTTAGAGATTTTTTTCCGGTAAATGTGTCTTTTAGCATGTTCCACCATTCAATAAAAGCAATCTTAACAGGATTATAAGTATTGATGTTAGTAACAAGTCCATATTTTACCTTTTCGTCATCTAATTCTGGCTGAAATGTGCCGAAGAGTTTATCCCAAATAATAAGTATTCCAGCATGATTTCGATCTAAATAAATCGGGTTACTACCATGATGCACTCTGTGATGCGAAGGTGTATTAAATATAGCTTCAAACCAACGTGGCATTTTATCTATGGCTTCGGTATGAATCCAAAACTGATATAATAAACTAATGGACATTTGTAATAATATCATAGCAGGATGAAACCCTAAAAGTGGCAACCATAACCAAAAAATGAACGAATAAAAACCGCCAGACCATGTTTGTCTCAAAGCTGTGCTTAAATTATAGTGTTGAGATGAATGGTGTACAACGTGTGATGCCCAAAACAAGCGACACTCATGCGAAATTCTATGAAACCAATAATACGCCAAGTCATCTGCAAAAAATAATAACACAAAAGACCACCAAGCAAGAGGAATTGTAAATAACCTGAAATTATTATATACCCAGAATAAAGCTAACCAAACTAAGCCTTTGCTTGCAAACCCTAAAAAAACATTTCCTAAACCCATTGAAATAGAAGCAAAAGCATCCTTAGGTTCATAACCCTTAACGTACTTTAGTTGCTCTCTTGTAGTAACATATAATTCTAGCAACATAGCTAAAATGAAGAAGGGTATTGCATAAAGAATTATATTCGGAAAATCTGGCATTAGTAGGTCCATTTGAGCATCTAAAATACGAAAATATTTAACTACTTTTACGATTGAACTATGACAGCAACATACCATAAATACATACTCAACTTTAAACGACCAAGTGGTACGTCTAGAGGTGTGATGACAACCAAAGAAACCTGGTTTATTCGTCTCAAAAAAGAGGGTAAAGCAGGTGTAGGAGAGTGCGGCATTTTAAGAGGTTTGAGCATAGATGATAAACCAGACTATGAAGACAAACTAAAATGGGTATGCGTTAATGTCCATTTGGGTTTAGAGAGGTTATTAGCAGAGCTAATAGAATATCCGAGCATTCAATTTGGATTAGAAATGGCTTTTAAATCTTTAGAAAGCGAATCTGAATTCAATCTTTTTCCATCTAAGTTTTCTAAAGGACAAGATGCTATTCCTATTAACGGATTGGTTTGGATGGGAGATGAAGTGTTTATGAAGACACAAATAAAAGAGAAAATTGAGGCTGGTTTTGATTGTATAAAACTAAAAATTGGTGCCATAGATTTTCAAACCGAATTGAATATTTTAAAGTCTATACGAAAAGAGTTTTCAGTTTCAGATATAGAATTGCGAGTAGATGCTAATGGAGCATTTTCACCCATTGAAGCGTTAGAAAAATTAAAACAATTATCAGAATATCAATTACACTCTATTGAACAGCCAGTAAAAGCTAAACAGTTTGATGTCATGGCTAGGCTTTGTGAAGTTACACCTTTGCCGATAGCTTTAGATGAAGAATTAATAGGTGTTTTTCATAATGAAGAAAAGAAAGAATTGCTTAAAATTATAAAGCCACAATACATCATTTTAAAGCCAAGTTTGATAGGTGGATTTGGAGGTAGTCGAGAATGGATTGATATCGCAGAAAGCTTAAATATAAGATGGTGGGTTACTAGTGCATTAGAGAGTAATGTAGGTTTAAATGCCATAGCGCAATGGACCTACACATTAAATAATACGATGCCACAAGGTTTGGGGACAGGAAGTTTATTTACTAATAATTTTACTTCTCCATTAACCGTAAAAAATGGTACTTTGCAATGCGATATAAACAAAGATTGGAAATTTAGATTATGAGGTTAAATTATATACAACAAGCTTATAAAGGATTATACGATGGCTGGCGCTATATTGTAGGAACAATAATTGTAATCATCTTTGTTTTTGCAGGGCAAATACCCTACACAATTGCTGCCTTACTTGAGGCCCATAAAAGAGGATTAAACTTATTTGAACTCAATGAAAATATTTTGATGAGTCTTTTAGAGTCTAACCTTAATTTAGCATTGATGCTGTTATCTTTTGCTGTAGCTCTTGTTGGTATTTTTATTGTCAACAAGTTTTTACACAAAATGACAATTACACAACTAACAACATCTCGACCTAAAATAGATTGGAAACGCTTTTGGACCATATTTTTTGCTTGGGGAATTATATCTTCAGGCTTAGTGTTGATAGATTATTTTGTCTCTCCAGAGAATTATGTCTTTAATTTTGATCTTAATAAATTTTTAATACTTGCTGTTATAGCTATTGCTTTTGTGCCTTTGCAAACCAGTTGCGAAGAATATTTCTTTAGAGGTTACTTAATGCAAGGTATAGGTGTTGTTGCTAAAAATAGATGGATGCCTTTAATTGTAACATCTGTAATTTTTGGAATGCTTCACATTGCTAATCCAGAAGTTGATAAGTTAGGTTATGGTGTAATGGTTTATTATATAGGTACAGGTTTATTTTTAGGTATTATGACCTTAATGGATGAAGGTTTAGAATTAGCTTTAGGTTTTCATGCTGCCAATAATCTTTTTACAGCCTTATTGGTTACAGCAGATTGGACGGCTTTTCAAACACATTCAATTTTAAAAGATACTTCAGATCCAACAAGAGCTGGGTTTGGGGATGTTTTTATGCCTGTATTTATAATGTTTCCTTTAATCTTGTTTATACTTTCTAAAGTTTATGGTTGGAAAAATTGGAAACAAAAATTATTTGGAAATGTAGATGAACCACCAAAAGAAGATTATAAAATTATAGAAGAATAATGACACCAAATTACGATAAAGTTCATAATAGATTTAAATTAAATGGTCAGCACTACGACCATGAAGACTTAAAGGAAGTAGCCTATAGTCTAATAAAAGAAGGTGAATCTCACGAAAAGACAACTGGTAATTTTCTGATTGATTGGCTAAATGATAAGGATTATATAGAGGTAAACACATCGGGCTCTACTGGCAAACCAAAACTCATAAAACTCAAAAAGCAAGCTATGGTAAATTCTGCTATTGCGACGGGAGATTTCTTTGGTTTAGAGCCAGGTGACACAGCAATAGATTGTTTGCCAAGTCATTACATTGCTGGTAAAATGATGTTGGTGAGAGCCATGATTTTAGGTTTAGATATAGATTTTGTAGAACCAAGTGCACACCCTATTTTTGATTATGAAAAGCACTACGACTTTTGTGCAATGATTCCTTTGCAGCTTAAGCATACTTTAAAGTATACTTATAATATTAAAACCATTATAGTTGGTGGCTCTAAAGTTACTCAACCTTTGTTAGAGCGTATAAAAACTTGTAACTCTAGATTTTTTGAAACTTATGGTATGACAGAAACTGTAACCCACGTTGCAGTTAGACAATTACATTCTAAAGCCTCTAAAGGAGAAAAGTATTTTAATGCTATTCCTAATGTGACTTTCTCTCAAGATGATCGCCAGTGCTTAGTTATTAGTGCGCCTAAATTATTGGGAGAACCTTTAGTAACAAATGATATGGTAGCTTTAAAATCTGAAACAAGTTTTCAATTATTAGGTCGTTACGACAATGTTATTAATTCTGGTGGTGTTAAATTATTCCCAGAACAGATAGAGGATAAATTACAACCTGTTATTGATGAACGTTTTATTGTTGCAGGTGAAGAAGATGAGGCGTTAGGTGAACGCTTGGTTTTAATAGTTGAAAATCCAAGAGATTCTGCTGATAGTATAGCCAACAGAATTAGATTTATAAAAGGCTTAACTAAGTTTGAAGTGCCTAAACACATCTATATAACTGATAAGTTTGTTGAAACGGTGAATGGTAAAATTCAACGCGCTAAAACTATTGAATCGGTTATAGGTTAGCTGTACTTATGTAATTGTAGATATAAATAGAATAAAACAAAAACCCAATGCAAACGCATTGGGTTTTTAGTTTAAAATATGTGAGTTCAAAAATTAATTTCCAGCAGAAAGATTCTTCATTTCTTCTTCAATCATTTCGTAGAATTCATCAATTTTTGGAAGCACTATAATACGAGTTCTTCTGTTTTTTGCTTTATTTTCAGCAGTATCATTTGCTACTAAAGGTACATGGTAACTACGACCAGCAGCAATTAATTGCTGAGGGTTTACTTCAAGACTTTCTAGCACACGCACTACAGAAGTTGCACGTTTTACACTAAGATCCCAGTTATCTAATAATGGTGGTTTGCTGTATGGTACATTGTCTGTATGAGACTCTACCATAGCTTCAAAGTTTGGTTTACTGTTAATTACCTTAGCAACTTTGCCTAAAATTTCTTTTGCTCTATCGGTTACGTTATAGCTACCACTTTTAAATAAAAGTTTATCAGCAATAGAGATAAAAACAACACCTTTTTCAACATTAATTTCAATGTCTGGATCATTGATGCCTACTTCTTTCTTTAAGCTGGTAACGATGGCAAGTGTTACACTATCCTTTTTAGTTAAGGCATCTTGTAAACGAGAAATCTTTAAATCTTTTTCTTTTAAGCTTTCTAATGATTTTTCAAGGTTTTCTGCACCTTTTTGTGTTAAGGTTGTTAGGTTTCCTTTAGTATCAATTAAATCTTGGTTTGCCTTACGTAAATCAGCTAACTGATCTTTCATTGTTTCTACTCTGGCATTAGCTGCAGCAGCATCAGACAGACATTTATTTAATTTTACAGTAGCACTGTTTAATAAATCTTGTGTTTCTTGATGTTTAGCTTCAAGTGCTGCATATTCTTTCTTCGATACGCAAGATGCAAACAACACCATTGAGCAAACACTTAATAACATTAGTTTTTTCATAATTGTCGTTATTGTTTAAGTTGTTATTTTAACATATCAAAATTATACAAAAGAAAATAGGCTAGAACATAGATTAACAAAAATTTTAACAGTTTTATAAACAGTTAAAACGTTTAGTTTTCTTTACATAATAGGTCCAAACGATAGAAGAGGTTTGGTAATAATTAGGACATTTTTTGAGTGTTTTACGTTCCTTTAAAATATTCCTCAAATTGAGATAAAAAGAACCATGAGCTTTTAAGATAGCAATAAAGTGAGAAGGTTTTAATTGTAGTAAAAACCTAATACCTGCAACGCCATCTAATAGCATCCTTGTTACAGCTTTAGAAAGAACATTACTGTCCGTATTCTTCACTAAAGTCATAAGGCTATTTCTGAAATTTAAGTAGGTTTTTTGGGGGTTGGTGTTCTCTAGGGTTGCACCACCAACATGATATACTGTAGATGTACCAACATATTGCGTTTTATAATTACTATTGTAGGCGCGCCAACATAAATCTATTTCTTCCATGTGAGCAAAGTAACTTTCATCAAAACCTTTCAAAGATTTAAAAATCTCATTTTTTATAAAAAAGCAAGCGCCAGAAGCCCAAAAAATATCTATAACATCATTGTATTGCCCTTTGTCGTCTTCAATGCTATCAAAAATTCGACCTCTACAAAAAGGATATCCATACTTATCTATAAATCCACCTGCAGCACCTGCATATTCAAATTTTGACTTGTCTTTGTAATCTAATATTTTAGGTTGAAGGATGTCTGGTTTTGCTTCAGAATTGAAAGCCGTTAGAATTCCATCAAGCCAATTCTCAGTAACTTCAATGTCACTATTTAAAAGGCAAAGTAGTGGTTCTGAAACATGTTGAAGAGCTTCATTGTAGCCTTTGGCATAACCACCATTTTCAGAATTTTGAATAATTGTAACCTCAGGAAACGAAGTTTTTAAAAATTCAACAGAATTATCAGTAGAGGCATTGTCTGCAACATAAATTTTAGCAGCTTCAGAATACTTTAAAATCGAAGGTAAAAATTGCTCTAACAGAGTTTTACCATTCCAGTTTAAAATAACAATTGCTATATCCTTGTCGCTGTACATTTATGCCTTTTTATAATTAGGAATATCTCTTAAGAACTGATAGCGTTCAGCCTCAGTGTCCATTTGACAATAATAGTGATTTATGCCGTTTGTTACCATGAGGAATTCGGCATTTAACGCTAAATTATAACGTGCAATTTGGTCAAAAGTATCTTGGTTTATAGTAATGTCATACGATTTACATTCAACGATGAGTAGAATGCTACCGTCAGAATTGAAGATAACAATATCGTATCGTTTTTTTAAGCCGTTAATGTTTAATTCCTTTTCAACATTAATTAAAGATTTTGGATAATTCTTTTCGTTGATTAGATAGTGAACACAATGTTGTCTCACCCATTCTTCGGGTTGAAGGACGATGAATTTTTTCCGAATAACATCAAAAATAGAAACTTTATTTTCTGTACTTTTGAATCGGTATTCAAACTGTGGAAAGTTAAGTTTTTGCACTTCACAAAATTAAAATTATAATATCATTCGAGCAAACGATTTAAGAGATTGGACGAAGTAAAGGCATTAGTAGCAGATATTAAGAAAGGACAAATTAAGCCCATCTATTTTCTTATGGGTGAAGAGGCTTATTATATTGATAAAATTTCAGATTTTATTGAAGATAATCTTTTAGATGAAGCTGAGAAAGGGTTTAACCAAATGGTGCTTTACGGAAGAGATGTTACCATAGATGATATTGTAAGCAATGCCAAGCGTTATCCTATGATGGCAGAGCGCCAAGTGGTTATCGTAAAGGAAGCGCAAGACCTTAGTCGTACTATAGAAAAACTAGCATCGTATGCCGAAAATCCGCAGCCAACAACGGTTTTAGTCGTTAATTACAAGTATAAAAAAATTGATAAGCGCAAAGCATTATACAAGGCCATAAACAAAAACGGTAGTGTAGTTTTTGAAAGTAAAAAACTCTACGATAATCAAGTGCCAGATTGGATAAGACGTGTGTTAAAAGGGCAAGGTTATGATATTTCGCCAAAAGCAGCACAAATGTTGGTTGAGTTTTTAGGAACAGACTTAAGCAAGGTGAACAATGAGCTCGATAAGCTAAAAATTGTTTTACCAGAAGGCACGCAGATTACACCAGATCATATTGAGGAAAATATCGGAATAAGTAAAGATTTCAATAATTTTGAGCTACGTAAAGCTGTTGGTGAACGAAACATTGTAAAAGCACACCAAATTGCGAAGTACTTTGCAGATAATCCTAAGGATAATCCTATGGTAGTGACTGTAGCTTTGCTGTTTAATTTCTTTTCTCAGTTATTGCATCTTCATGGTATGACTGACAAAAACCCAAGAAGTGTGGCTTCAGCACTGAGGGTTAATCCTTACTTTGTAAATGAATATCTTACAGCTGCTCGCAACTATCCAATGAAAAAAGTAAGTGCTGTTGTAGCTTTACTCAGAGAATTTGACGTAAAAAGCAAAGGAGTAGGTGCTAATGCAGTTCCTCAAGGCGACTTGCTAAAAGAACTTTTGGTAAGGATAATGGGTTAATTATTCTATCAACAAGCGTTTTCTTATTGTGTTTTTTCCAGAGGTATCTTCAATGGTTATGAGATATATTCCAGAAGTTAAACCTGAAACATCAATATGTTTTTTGCTTGATGTTTTCACGAGTTGACCAGTTACATTATAAATTTTAGTTTGAAGATGATCTTCGCTCAGCGTAATTTGGGTTTTAGCTGGATTTGGGTAAAATGAAATCGGTGTCAATTCAGTTTCATTCATAGAAAGGGTAGAGGTATTGAAGCTATACAAAGCTGATTGTAGTGCTCCATTTTCTTCAGCTGTTATATAATACTCGTTTGCGTTAAGAGGATATATACCTTCGATTTGAAATGAATAATTTTCTGGTACAGCAATAGAGGTTTTTGTAACACTTCCGTTAGAAAATAAGCCAGAGTTAAACCCGCTTAATTCAATTAAAAAAGCGCCACCACCATCAAATCCTGTAATAACAATTTCGTTACTCAATGTATTGAATGTCGCTCCAGATACCAAACCACCTGCTGTAATACTATCAACCATAGAAATGCTATGTGAGCCAGGTGTTTTTGGTAATTCGTAAATGTTGGTGTTGCCATCTAGCCAATTTCGGGTAAACACATAAAGACTATTATTATAATGTATTAAGCTCTCTGCATCAAAATTGGTAGCAAACGGATTTGTTGTAAAATCTATTTGATCAGCGTAACTAAAGTTAATGACATCTGCGGTAACAGAAGTATTATTCAAATAATCTGAAATGACGATTCTGTAAACCTTTAAATCTGTTCTATCTCCTTGGTAATTACCAAAATCGCCAATGTAAATGTATGCTCCGTCTTGTGTAAGATCTTCCCAATCTACATTAGTAGCGTTAGTAACGGTAACTGTACGAGTTACATTTCCTGTGGTTATATCAATATCAAAAAGTTGATTAGTATTTGCACTGTCGTTATGTGTAATTAACGTATTGTTTAGATACAATAACCCTGAGGTTTCATTAACGGTTGCATCTAATGAAGTTTCTAATGTAAACTGTTGCGCATTGATGCCTAAAAATGATAAAACCCAAAATAGACTAAAACAGAGAATAAGTCTCATAAAATAATGATTAAAGCTTAAATGTACACAACAAAAGGTATCACAGGCAAAAAAACATACGATTCACCTTTATTTGGGTTAAAACTATAGTTTTCTATGATAATGCAACAATTCTTCATCAGATGTAGGCAATGTTCCGATGCCTTTTAGTTCAAAACCTAAACGCTCTAGTAGTTTTCTTGAGGATAAATTTTCTTCTAAAGTATAGGCACTTAATTCTGTAAGACCATAATTATCTTTCATTATTTCTACAAGCTTTGATGTGGCTTCAAATGCATAGCCTTTTCCTTCGTTAGTTGGCAAAAACGCAAACCCAATGTCGGGTATTTCTATACTCTCTCTGTGGTAAACTCCACAGGTACCAAGTTTTACATTGTCAGATTTTCTAATAATGACATTGTTTCCATAACCATGGACAGTTATTTGTGGTAATGCTTTTTCTGTAATATAAGCTTCAGCATCTTCAACGGTTCTTACATTTCTATCTCCAATAAATTGAATCCATTTTGGCGTATTCATTAATTCTAAAATGAAGGGTGCATCATTTGTTGTTATTGGTCTAATGTAAAGACGTTGGGTATTGAAAGAATCTTTCACAGTTCAATTAATATGAATACATTATTATTCTATTGACTCGGAAAGCCTTATTTTTACTTCCCTAAAAGTTTTTTCAATATACAGAATTTATACATGAAATTATTCTCAAAAGAACAAATATACGAAGGAGATAAACTCACTACCGAACGCCAAAATATCTCCTCAACAGACCTTATGGAACGTGCAGGAACCCAAATTTTTAATTGGATTCATATGCGTATGCAAGGTGCACAAGTACCAATTCATGTGTTTTGTGGAATAGGTAATAATGGTGGAGACGGATTGGTGTTAGCAAGACATTTAATCACACACGGTTATAATGTTGTGACTTATATCGTTAATTGCAGTGATAAACGTTCCAAGGATTTTTTAATTAATTACGATAGAATAAAAAACGTTACCAAAGACTGGCCAAAAATGTTAAGTTGTTCTGGTGATTTTTCTGAGGTTATTATAGATGAAAGAGATATTATTGTTGATGCTGTTTTCGGTATAGGCCTTAATCGTCAACCTAATGATTGGGTGCAAGAATTGTTTCAAAAATGGAGAGCGTCTAAAGCATTTACATTATCTGTAGATATACCTTCAGGATTATATACAGACAAACCAATAGAAGATGAAAATGCTGTAGTGCATGCCAACTACACATTAAGTTTTCAGTCACCAAAATTGATATTCTTCTTACCAGAAACTTCAAAATTCACAGTACAATGGGAAGCTTTAGATATAGGTATAGATCGTGATTATTTGATGCAAACTGAAACTGAAGTTGAATTAATTTCAAAATATGAAGTTTTACCCTTATACAAACCAAGAGAAAAATTTTCACACAAAGGAGATTTTGGTCATGCTTTAATTGTTGGTGGAAGTTACGGAAAAATAGGAGCTGTTAATTTAGCTAGTAGAGCTGCATTAAGCTCTGGATCTGGATTGGTTACTGCGTTTATCCCTAAATGTGGTTATCATAGTATGCAGGCGTCTTTTCCAGAATCGATGGTGATTACTGATAAAGATGAAGAGTACATTTCTGATATTTCATTTACAATAGAACCCAATGCAGTTAGTTTGGGTGTTGGACTTGGAACTGAAGATAAAACTGTGAAAGCTATAGAGGCTTTTTTAAAGACCAACAAAGTACCATTGGTTATAGATGCTGATGGTTTAAACATCTTATCTAAGAAAAAAACATTACTTAAATTATTATCAGATCAAACAGTGTTAACACCACACCCAAAAGAGTTAGAACGCTTAGTTGGTGAGTGGTCAGACGATTTTGAGAAGCTTAAAAAAGTAAAAACATTTTCTAAAAAGTATAAGGTCATAGTTGTTATAAAAGGTGCCAACACAATTACGGTTTTTGGAGACAAGCTTTATATAAATACAACAGGAAACCCTGGATTGGCAACTGCCGGCACAGGTGATGTATTAACAGGAATAATTACAGGTTTAATCGCCCAAGGTTATGAACCATTGGCAGCAACTATTTTTGGTGTGTATTTACATGGTAAGTCTGCCGATATTTCTCTTGAAGACTATGGATACCAAAGCTTAATAGCGAGCCATATTATTGAAACTTTAGGTGAAGCTTACATTGATTTATTTAAACAACCTGAAGAAGAGAAGAAACAGCAAGAAGAACAAGAATAGTAAATAAAAAAAGCCTTCGAAATAAAGGCTTTTTTAATAGAATTAAATATTTAGTTCTTTAAATAGTTCCACAAGTTTTGGATTAGATGGTCTTGGTGCTTCAGCACTTACAATATTTCCATCAGGATCAATTAAAATAAATCTTGGTATGCCTTCAATGGCATAATCTTTTACAAACTGAGAATTCCAATCATTATCAGCCATTAATTGAATACCACCTAATTCTCTTTTTTTCACCATTTCTACCCAAGTATTGTGTGCAGATGCTTTATCAATAGATGTGCTTACAAAGGCTATATTCTTACCATGAAATTGCTTTTCAACCTCTTTTAAAGAAGGGATTTCTCTTATGCATGGTCCGCACCAAGTTGCCCAAACATCCACATAGACATACTTTCCTTTTAAGTCTTCTAGAGAAGTTGTTCCACCTTTGTGGTTTTCATACTCTACAAATGCAGGTGAAGGCATTCCTTTGGCAAGTTTAGAAACTTTGTTGTATTTTTTAGAAATCTCCTCTTTGTACTTTTCATCCGAAGATAGCTTCATGATACCATCGTAGTATGCTTTAAGGTGTTCATTACTTGGTGAAATATCGTAACGTAGACTTTTAGATAAGTCTTCTTTCAGTTCTGAAAAACCATTTTTATTGAGATTATCAAAAATCTCTGATGGATTATCACTCTTGCTAAGTTTGTTGCTGTAATAACGCTGTAAAAACCTCTTGTAACTCTCTACGGAGGCATAATCTTCTTTATTGTTGAAATCAATAGTATCAAATTTCTTTATGAAATCCTCTGAAGGCGTAAAAT